>OLYN01000176.1_pt1 | contig 40787 bp, 38 predicted proteins | sample 1674231 | NCBI WGS metagenome assembly OLYN01 (sample SAMEA103958153, study PRJEB25191) | human gut metagenome
ACGCCCGTTTTTTATGTCTGTTTTTTGAAAGAACGGTTGATTTCAGGTTTGGTTGTTTTTTGTATAATGTTGTGATATAATTCGATATAGAACAGACATGCTGCGAAGAGAGGAAATGTTAAAATGCCGGTGCCAAAATATTATCAGTTCTTTCCGTCTATTCTTGACTGCCTTGCAGACGGCAAAGAGCATAATTTAAAAGAAGTCGCGGAATACTGCGCCAATAAATTCAACCTCAGTGACGAGGACAAAAGAGAAGCGTTGCCGAGCGGGCAACCGACATATTTGAACCGTGTCGGATGGGCGAGAACATATTTGAAAAAGGCCGGGTTGATAGATAGGACATCCAGGTCGGTATATGTAATAACGGATTTGGGCGAAGAAGCTGTGAAGAATGGCAGCAGCAATGTCGATCTTGAATATTTGCGCAGATTTGATTCCTTTAATGAGTTTTCAAATCCCAAGAATACTCAGTCGGACAATTGCGTCGACATAAATAAAAAAGAAGAAAGTCCGCAGGAACAGCTTGAGCTTTCAATACGCGAAATCAATTTGTCGCTTTGTGACAGTCTGATGAGCGAGCTGCTGAAAATGAGTCCGTATGATTTTGAAAATTTAATCGTAAGGCTGCTTATAAAAATGGGCTATGGCACACTGAAGCAGAACGAAATGGCAGTTACTCCGAAATCAGGCGATGAAGGTATCGACGGAATAGTGTCGGCGGATAAATTCGGCTTCGATTCGATTTATATACAAGCAAAAAAGTGGCGTTCGGATAGCACGGTTGGCAGACCGGAGATACAGAAATTCTTGGGTGCGCTGGCAGGGCAGGGCGCAACAAAAGGTATTTTTATCACAACGGCGCACTTTTCAAAAGAGGCGATTGCCTTTGCGGAGAAACAGCTCCATCAGAAAATCGTCCTGGTGGATGGAAATCAATTGACAGAGTTGATGATTGAATATAATTTAGGGGTTTCAGTTGTTGAAACTTATGTGGTCAAGAGAGTTGACTATGACTTCTTCAACGATGAACTGTAACAAAACAAGCGTCGGGGCTCAATTGCCCTGACGTTTGTTTTTACTATTATAATAGAAATGCAGATAAATATTATATTTTTCTCTTCAACATATCCTCCGCAATGCTTTTCGCGAGCTCATCCATGTGCGAGAAGTCCATGGCGGATATATATATGCTCTCGAGGTCGTCGTGTATACTCTTTGCGCTCGCGAGTGAGGCTATTGCTTCGCCGATAAACTCGCCGTAGGCTTTTTTGGTGAAGTTCAGCCGCGACATATGCCGGCGCAGCGCGGCGCGATCGGTGAAGCGCGAGGAGTTTATCTTCACCGCGCCGTCAAACTCCGCAGGATGCAGCTTGTTTGAGGTCACGAAGCCGAGCGACAGGTCGGGGATGAGCAGATGTTCGGGCTCGCCGTCCGGTGAAAGGGGAGACGGACTCGTGATTATGTCATGACCGCCGGAGAGGGCGTATCCGCGAAGCAGTGACAGCAGGGCGGCGGAGCTCGCGATGTTGTCGTCCTCGATGATATATATGCGCTCGCAGAGCTGTCTTACCGTATCAGTGAAGAATGTTATCCCGTCCGGTGTGACGGCGGATATCATCCGGTGACTCTCTTCGCCGATGCGCCCGGTCGGCCTGCCGAACTCGCGCGACGCGATGCGCGACGCCGCGCGTTTGATTTTTGCCGTGTCTGTGCAGCCGAGCGTCAGGCGCAGTATATCCTCGCGCAGCAGGGCGCTCGCTTCGAGAAAACGCCTGCATCTGCGGTGGCACGCGGCGTTTTCGTCGGTCAGCGCGATGACCTCATCCGCGCGCGAACGCAGAATATCTTTATCCCAGAACCTGCCAAGGTCAACTGTCTCCTGCGCGGCGCCCGGATATTTCGGCTCGAGCGTGTGCGGAGAAGTGCCGTCCGCTATCCAACAGTTGAGCGCAGGCGCGTATACGCCGTCGAGCGAAGCGGGGTCGGATGAGCAATATATCAGCTCCGTCTCTATCCCCGCGTCTATCAGGGCGGAGTTTATCCGTTTCATCAGGCTTGATTTGCCCGTGCCTGGACCGCCCTTTATTATATATGTATACCCTCCCGAATGAGTCGGACAAAGCTCGCCGAAAAATGAGTGAAACCCCTCGGGCGAGCTGCACCCGAGAAAATAGCTGATGTTACCCATAATACGCCTCCCGAAAAGTCATATTACAGAGTATTCACCGCCCGCTTGTCAGGTTACGGAAAAATATCAGCTTGCCGCTTGCCGTGTGAAACTGCTTGCCGAGGTTGACAAACGAAGCTAAAAAAGGTAAAATATCACAAGTGATTCAGGCGCACCATCGTCCTCGGCAGCTCCATATCATTCGTTTCCGCCTTTGGCGAAAACTCATTCATTGCGCGCCTCGTCCTCTCCCCAAAAAGGCAAGCCTTTTTGGGACCCCTGTATTATGCGACTATGTTTCTGAGGGAAGCGCCGCGGACGGACAGCGGAAAGCTAATAAGCAGGAAGCAAACTAAAATATAAATATAACCGGGTGTGGCGCAGTTGGGCGAGGAGAAATGCCGCCGCCGGGGGCGGATAGAGGCATTGCTCCGAGGTGAAGAAACAAGGAGCGGAGCGAGCGCACCAAGCGAAGAGCCGCGACTATGTTTCTGAGGGAAGCACTGCGGATTGAAAGCAGGAAGTCAATAAGCAGAAAACAAACTAAAAAACATAATACAACCGGGTGTGGCGCAGTTGGTAGCGCGGGTGGTTTGGGAGCGTAGACTGACACATTTACGACCTTTTCCGCAAATCCTCAACAAAGCCTTACACACGGCGGTTTCGGCTCTTTATTTTTCCGCTGAAATGTGTTACAATAGGGCAACGACCACATAGTATCCCACAGATACTGAAATTACAAAAAATTAAATAAATCCGGGTGTGGCGCAGCTGGGAGCGCGGGTGGTTTGGGAGCAAGATGCCGGGTGTTCGCACCGTGCAAAAGCGAAAACCGCCGAAAACCCTTCAACCGTGCGGATTTCGGGCGGTTTGGCAAATGAAAAAAGGCAGTCAAAACTGTGTTTGACCACAGATTTGACCACCTACACGACCACAATTAAATATACTATCGGGGTGTAGCGCAGTTGATAGCGCGGGTGATTTGGGTTCATCAGGCCGCGGGTTTGAGTCCCGCCACTCCGACCAATTAGGCGGTTTTGACCGCAAGAGAGCCGCAGGGGGAGACTCTGCGGCTTTTTCTTTTATGGGAGGATATAATGAGCAAGATAGTTGAATACATGAATGAAATTGGTCTCACAAATTTTGATAACATCCAAGATTATTTTTTTAAGAGCAACCTCGAAACCATTATTTCTCTCCATGAATATCTACAAGAGTTAGCATATGAAGACTGGAGCATATCGGATTATTCCCCTTATTCATTTGCACCATCTATGGAACTGTGTGGCTTTGGTGGGTGCGAGGAATATCATTGCAAATTACAACGTGCGTCTGTTTTTAATAAATTTGCGTCACTGTATGGTGATACGGTGTATTTTATAGTAAACTCTATAACTAATCCTCATATCCCTGATTTTTCTGATGACAAGCACAAGGAATTTGAGTATCGATATCATTTAATGAGTGACTGCTCTTTGATTTTTCTATACTCAGAATTGATTGTTCGTAACATTGCAAAAATTATTCCGCCTCATTTTTCTATTTGTCCAGATTGTTTTGCAAAGTGTATTTGCAACGAAGATGCCTTGTTGTCACTTAACCCCATTTCACAAAAGTACTCTGAGAAAGCCGTACTTGAAGTTATAGAATATAACTCAAAAACTAAAAACGGGTGCATTGTAATCAAAAATCTTCCCGAGTTATTCCCCAATCACGATGCATATGTAAATGTATATGGAGAATACGAAACCAATGTTATGGAGCAAATAAAATCTTTTCCTTCGATCATAACAGACAAAACATTTATATCGCATTTCATTCAAAGATATGTAGAAGATTGTTATATAACATCCAGATTTGAAGCCTTCATAAGTTCAGCCTATCATTCAAAGTATATCACAGACAAGCCTATTCACAAAGAAATTTTGAGCACAAATAAAATCACTGCATCATTGACACCCCCGGTGTTTGAAATGCCTTTTTTGGAAAATGTAGATACAGATACTATTTTAAAATTGCGCGATTCGGAACAAGATTCATTCAATGAATATCGTATTGCTTTAGATAAGGCTACTCAAGCATATCTTGCAACCACTCAAACTACAGAAGCATCGGATATATATGATGATATAATTTACCCTGCCTTCGTCAAACTTGATACAATGTTCAAACGGTCAAGGAAAATGCAAATTTTTAAGAATATCGGTGAGTTGCTTGTTACTTCCGCTACAGTTACTTTTGGGGTTATGAATTCGGTAATACCCGAAAATGCTCCGGCAATTATTACTGCTGTTGGAGGAACAGAGGCAATGGCTAAATATATAACATCAACAATAGAAAGAAAACTAACTGCTGGCAATACAATAGAAAACCAAGACTTTTATTTTCTTTGGAAACTCAATCGCAAAAAATGATTTTTCTTTGTCTACTGCATCTCAAATCTTGACATAGTGACTTTTTCGGTCACCCTGTCATTTTCTCTTTTTCCGCCTTGATTTGTGCCTTGACCTCTGCAATCATTTCCGCGAGCTTTTCTTCGCATTCCTCGCGCGTTTTCGCGTAGATATTGTGGCTTTCCCGCTTGCCGTAGGCGTTGGTCGGAGTGTACCGTCCCTCGTAGAGGTGGTCGTTAATCATGGTGACACAACCCGTCCCGGGCTTTCGTATTTTGGGCTTGTACGGCGTGAATTCGACCGGGGAGGTATCTTTCCTTGCCGACGGCTGAGCCGTCGGCATTTGGGCGTCTGTGCCGCCGATTTTGCGGTCTATATGCACCGCCGCCTGCCTTTGCATGGTATCGGTGATATGGCTGTAAATATCCAGCGTGGTTGCAGATGACACATGGCCTATGGTTGCCGAGAGCGTTTTCACATCCATACAGTGCTCCAGCGCCATGGTAGCAAAGGTGTGACGCAGATCGTGAAAGCGCACCTTTTTACAGCCCGCCCGTTCCAGTATCAGTTGCAACCGTTTTCTAACCGATGACGGATTTCTCGGTCTGCCGTTATCCGTCGGTGACGGGAACATCCATTCCGAATCCACCGTCTCTTTATACACTGCGAGAGTTTTGAGGAGTGACGGCGGCAGAATCACAGTGCGTATCGAGGCTTTTGTTTTCGGTTCCGATATAATCACCTCTGCCTTGATGATATATACCTGCCGTTCAATGCGAAGCTCTCCTGTTGCGAAGTCGAGGTCGCTCCATTTGAGCGCCAATATTTCACCGCGCCGCATTCCCGTGCCTAGCTCCAGCAGAAAAAGCTCATAATATCCCTCTTCCTTTGCCTGATGCAGAAACCGCAGAATCTCATTTTGCGTCAGCACCTGCATCTCCCGCGCTTTTTTCGACGGGAGCTTACAGCCGACAGCGGGATTGGTTCGTATCAAACCGTCCTGTACCGCCCGCTGTAAAGCTGTGCGGCAGTTGGCATGTATTCCCCTTATCGTTCTGTCCGAAAGTCCATTTCCGTAGGTTTTTGCGTGCAGTTTTCTTCCGTCTGTCTTTTCCTTTGCGTAGAATTGCTGTAAATCCGACTGTGACAGCCTGTTCAGCGGAATTTTTCCGATTTCGGGAATGATATGATTGTAAATGCGATTTTCATAGTCGGTTCTTGTGGTAATGCGGAGTGTGTGTCGGCAGTAGGTCTGATACCAGAAGTCGATCCAATCCCCGAACGGCATATCCGATTTAATTTTATCGGAAGAGCGTCCACACTGTTCTTTCAGCGCTTCGAGCTTAGTGGAACATTCTGTTTTGTTTTCGCCGTTACGCATTTTGTAATAGGCAGGCTTTTCTCATTGTACCCGACAACAATTCTTCCTTCCCACCGACCGTCTTTACGCAGGCGTAATGTGCCCTCACCATTTTTTCTTTTTTTAGCGATTGGTATCATCTCCTTCAAGCATAATCTCATCCATAAAGCTCCCCACGATAGTGGAAGCGTTTCTCTGCATATCGGTGGTCACATGGGTGTAGGTGTCCAGCGTAAAGCTGGCGTTGGTATGCCCGAGGATTCCCGACAGGGTTTTCGCATCCACGCCGCCCGCCAGCGCATGAGTGGCGAAGGTGTGGCGCAGATCGTGGAACCGAATCAGCGGAAGTTCAGCCTGTTTTAACAGTGTTTTTAATCGGTGGTAAGCATAGTCGGGGTGCATCGGTTTTTCGGGCTCATAGATATTCGGGAATATCCATTCGCTGACTGCCGTTTCTTTTCGCTTCCGCAGAAGTTCCGCAGTGCTCGGCGGCAGGACAATCGTGCGCGTTCCCGTCTCGGTTTTGGTTTCGCCGATATTCAATCCGCCGCCTTTCCTTTTAGCAACCGAGCGCCTCACTTTCAGCTTTCCGTTTTCCGCATCGAAGTCCTCCCACTTCAGTCCGCAGATTTCACCCCGCCGCAGTCCTGTGGTCAGCTCGGTGTAGAAGAAATCGTACCACCGCTCATCCTGCCGAATGCGTTTCATAAATCTGTCAAGCTGTTCGTCATTGAGTATCTGCTTCGGCGGATAATTGCTTTTGGGAATCGTTGTGCCGACCGTTGGATTTTTAACAATCAGCCGTAGGCGTACCGCCATATCGAGTGCTTCGTGCAGCATCATATGAATACCGCGCACCATACTGTCGGCAAGCTCTGTACCGTGTAGCCTGTCAGGCTTCACCCGACCTTTCTTTTTGACGGTGTTATAGAATTTTTGAAGTTCCTGCGTGGTCAGCGCCGACAAAGGTCTGTCTCCGAGATACGGTTTGATTTGATTTTTAATCATCGCTTTGTAAGAATCCAGCGTGCTCTCGCGAATCGTGAAGATCATATATTCATTGATCCATCGGTCGAGCCATTCCCCGAGCGTCATATTCGAATCCTCGGTGAGGTCGGCGTCGCGGTACATCTCGATGCAGTCGTGGAGCTTTACGATTAACTCCTTTTGTGTTCGGGCAAGCACATAGCGGTGAATCGGATCGCCGTTCTTTTTGTGACCGACAACGATGCGGCCTTCCCATCTTCCGTCTTCGCGCTTGCGCACCATACCGTCTCCCGACGGTCTTCGTTTTGCCATAGTATCACATCCTTTCGCAGTACAACACAATACCACATACATGGCGGAATATCCAGCTAAATTTGCGGTAAAATTCGCAACCCCTAAATCAGCGAGGTTAAAATTCGAGCAACCCCTAAATCGCAGTTTTTGTTGCCATCCGTAAAAGCCCTGCAAACCCTTGCGCGGTCGGCGTTGCCGTCCGCTGTTCCCTGCGAGGGGAAAGCAAGGCAACCCCTCGCTTTCTCCTGCTTATTTTCGGACGAGCCGTAAAACTGCCGTTATACCGCCGATTTTCCGTGTTTGCGGTCAAATTCGGCGAGTTTTTTCAAGGCTGCCTGACGCCGCATTTCGCTTTCCAAACGAATCATTTGTTGTTCGTTATGATATGCTGTCGCATTCTCAATTGGACAGACGGTATAGAGCAAATTGCCGTTGCGCTTTTCGCCTTTTTACGTGTATACAGAGGTCGGCTCGGTTGTGATCAACCGTTTTTTGGTCAAACCGTCCACATGTTTTCTAACGGTGTTTTTGCTCATGCCGACAGCTTTCCCGATCGTTTTGTAGCTCGGATGGCACTGAAATGTTTTCCTGTCCTCGCAGTACATCAAATACGCATACACTGCAATCTCACCGGTGCTGAGACCCAAGCTGAAAATTTCATTCGGCAGAGGAAAATAATCCCGGATCGCATCACGCTTTGGATATCGGGTGAATTTCAAATGCTGCCTCCCGTCTTTTCTTCGACCCATGCGCGGAATTTTTCTTTCGGTACGATGAGCCGTGAGCCGATACGCAACGACGGAAACCCTTTCTCGTGCATCAGCTCGTAGCTGCTTGAGATGGAGATGCCGAGGAGCTTGGCTACCGTTTCAGCATTAAGAAACAACGGCAGATCCTCATAAGCGGTGTAAACAGATTCTTTCATTGGTTTTTCCTCCTGTTAAATTCACACGGTTTTTCGCCGTGTTATGTAGAGGACTGCTGTTTTGCAAAACAAAAAGACCCGCACTCAATCCCGATGCTGATTTGCATCGGTAATTATGTAAGTGCGAGTCTGAAACTCAAAACAGAAATATGTGTATTCAATTGTCGGTAGCTTTCTTTACTTATAGTATAACATACCGGGGAAATTCTGTCAAGTTTTTTGCGCCAACAGTGTATATTCCGGCGCTTTTGCGGGAATACTGTTTTCTTTGTTTTCTGCGGTGCAGATTTTAACCGTGCTGGGTCGAATTGAAAATCGCAAGGCCAAACCGCGAAATCGGCTCGGCCTTGTTTTTGCAAATTCAATCCTCTGACGGCTCGTACAACACTTCGGTCATGATTCTCGCCGCGAGCTTAAAGCCGCTGATAAACGCTTCGCGCTCATTCATACCGTGCAGTTCCGCCTCGCAGTCTTTGAGCTTTTCAAAGGTTTCTTTCTGCTGAACCGTGAGCGTCGGTATCAAGCTGTCCTGATGCCGAATAACATAGCTCAACACTTCGCTGTAAGCACTCCCGCGTTTAAAACTGTGTTCGTGCGGAACGATATTGCCGTAGTACGGATCTTCAAGCGTTGTCATTTTCATTCCACCTCACATAAGAAGAGGACGACATGTCATCGGTCATACCCGACACCGTGTCGCCCTCATTTTTCATTTTCTCTGCCGCAATCAGCGCGTGCTTGACAAGCAGCATTTCAAGCCAAGTACGCTCGTCATACTCTGCCGCACGCCCGTTCATAAGATAGTCCGCCGTCGCCGCACCCATCACATCATACTTTTCGCCTCTGTAAATTTCTTCTACAGTCATTCTTGCCATAACAGCACCTCCTTTGCAGTACACAACAGTACCACAGAAAGGCGCAGAAGTCCAGATAAGAACGAGGAATTTTTGCTCTTTATCAACTAGTAATTTGTTTGCTAAAACTATTAACTCATTGAAAATTGCTTTTAGCAAGCAAATCAAGAACCTGTCCACCGGGTTCCAAGCTGATTGCTGTATATCTTTGCGCAAGCGCAATAGGAACTATCGATGTACTATCAAGATCACACTCAAACTCTTCGATTAATTCTATATATGTGCCTATGTTTTTATAGTTAAGTAAATTAGATTTTTCTTTTTTAAATACAATCTTATTGTGCTTGTCTCTATACGGCAATAATGCATTAAAAACGAACAGTTTTCCAGTTTCGGTTTTTAAAAGGAAATCTTGACCATAATATGTTTCTGCTCCGAATGTTGTAGATGATGGTTCTCGATCAAAATTGATATATTTATTTCTAAATTCATCGGATACCGCATAAATCGAATTCTTTTTCACCGAAGGTCCAATCATTTTAAAATAGTCACAAATTGCTCCGGTTTTTAAAACACCCATAACGATAATAGGAGCTCTCCCGCTATCTACCAATTCCTTGTTAATGTCATATAAATATTTTAAGATAGATGCGTGTAGCCACGCAGGATTACCGAAAACAGCTAAAGGACCACTAACGATGAAACACAGATCTGTCAGTGCGTTAAGATAAGAATCTGGGCTCTTTTCTTTAAGAAATCGAATATAGTGAACAACCAGCAAATGCATGATTGCATTCGTAAACCTTGTTAGAGCAGATTGATTTGAACCGGCATCCCCCACATCTTCCCATATGCGCAAACAATCAGAAGGATAAACAATATTACCGCAATGCGGACAACGCTGAACTTCTGGGATGTCCCACAATTCAAGATTTTCTGCACTACACGAAGGACATTTGAATAAAACCAATTTATCATTTTCGCTGCCAACATCATTTGAACGCAAAGAAGCCATACGAAACAAAGTGGTTCTCAAACTTGTTGAGGCGTCTTTCTCCCAGAATCGACAGTTGTATAAAATTTCATCTAAAGCCTTTCTGAAACTATCACGAACATTACTTTCGCCTTTATAACACATATTCGTACTTGGGAGTGCAAATGAAAGCGATGAGTTGTCCTTGCTCAATTTTGCAACTTCGAACGGATTAACAAAATTACCTTCTGATAAGCTTTTTAAAGCATTGCGCCTTATTAACAAGTTACTTATTTTAACAAAACCTACTCTTGTAAATGGCAACTCCTTTCGAACACTTGCTTCATAATTACTCCCGTCAATAGATATTACTTTTTGAGGCAAATCATATTCTGCATCGGGAATTGTCAAAAAATGATTTGTAATATCATTTATTTCGTTCCCGGTAGGTGCTTTCATATAGTCGCAATTTTCCAGAAAAACCCTTACATCAGGATTATCTACAATATCAATATGAGACGTTCTATCAACGTTGTAATCCGACATTTTTATTGTCCTTTCTCGGCGATTATTTTTTCGGGATCAAATTTATTTATTTGAATAGGAACAACAAATGGGCTTGATAAAGTCTTCACTCTTGAAAAGCCTACGTCTTGAGACCTGAGTAAGGATAATTTGAAATCTGCAAAATCATAAAACTTTGCAAGTTCTGAAATTTCCTTTTCGCTGTTCAAATGGGAGATAAACCAATTTTCGGTGTTGGCAAGGATATTGGGGTGTACAGAAGAGACTTCTTGCGTAGCATACACAAGCGCAATCTTATATTTTGCACCTTCTTTAGCCAAACGCGGCCACGTTTCTGACAAATCCATATTTCGTCCGATTAGGTTATGCGCCTCCTCGATATAAATCACTATGTTTTGGGGACTTTGACCACTAGTGAAACAATTCATGGAAGCATTGAATACATATTTCGCTATTCTTTTGCTGAGTCGCTCTCTTAATTGAGCCTGTCCAACCGATAGATCTAAAATGACTATTTTCCCTTGCATAAGATGTTGATAAATCTCTTCACAAACATCTTGCGTTCTGTAAGGTGTATGATATGGACGACCACATTCGATTGTTCTAAAACCGCGAATATAAGAATCGTTGTTGTTATGTCCATCCAACAGATTTAACATAGCAATACACTCTTCATCAAACCAGTTTGAGCCACTACTCGATTTCAACTTACCGGTCGTCTTCTTATCCTTGTTTGCAGAACGGGCCGCGATAAACCACTTAAGTGCTTCTTCATAAGAAAGAGAATTGTTCGGATCAAAATGCACTTCACAACCTGGTTCGGCATCAGCATTTATAACAGCGTCGACTGCCTCACGAACTTTTTTATTTGCTTCGAATTTAACAGAGAAAGTACCATTATAATCGTATCCAGCTCTTTTAAGAAGTGTTTTATATAAAGCTGTTTTCACCTGCCAGCGCTTATATTCGCCCGGCTCATCAAGAGAATCGGGTTGCTCTAACGACATCCCTAAGAAAGTATCTATATCAGCTGAGCCATCTTTTTTGTTTTCTCTAATCAATTCGCTAAGTATCGTCAATCCTTCTTGCAATTCAGAATAAAAATTGTTCAGCAAATGCGAAAATCCTTCGGTAGGAATCATGCGATATCTTTCGCAGCCTTCAGAATAAATGTCTGAAATCGAACCATTATCCTGTTTGTTTGCATTTGCATATTCGCCGTTAATATCAAATACTAATTGTCCAATAGGAAGTTGACAATTGTCAGCAATGCTCTTTACTACAGAGATAGTCTGCTTGATCATATTAGATTTACCAGTTCTAGTCATACCTAACACGGCAGTTCGACGAGCTAAAAAGTCAGAAGGTTGAATATGAAATGCAATTCGATCCGCAGCGTTTGCTCGATGCAATCGATCTGTTGATGTATAACGAACGGTTCCGATTTCAAAAGGTTGAAGTTCTTTATTAATTCCAAGAAGTGTTAGTTCCTCTTTAAAACGATTCTTTCTTATAGGATCAACATAATTGACAATTAAAGATAATGCATCCCCCTTAGGCATATACACACCCATACGCATTGAAACTGAGAAAGATTCTATATCACTTCCCATATTAAGCTCACTATTTTTCATATAAAAAGTACCTAGCACTCGACACTTTAATCCCCCAAATTGTAACCTGTTCTGTGTTATGGGATCATAGCCTTTATTGTTATCTTCTAAGTACACATCAGTTTGATTTTGATAATTATCAATTTTAGTTCGAATCATGTCATCGTCTTGAGGCAACTTACAAGTACCAATAACTCTAAGAAGAATAACTTCTTTCTCCATCGAAGTCACACTGGCATAATTAGACGGGTTAAAAGAAGAGGCAACTAAAAAACTATTATGCGGTATTCCATTAACCTTAGCTTTCCACGCATCGTTTGTTACAACTAATGCTGAATCATAATCAATAGAATAAACCCAACCAATAAAGTTGTCAGGTTGAACTAACTTCAACAATGGATCTCTATCATTCAGAGTATCAATCGATATTTTATTCATCACTACACCGCTTTCTAATATTGATCTTAATTTTTTTACATTTTAATTCATCTTCACTAGGCCAGAGCCTTTCGTCACTCAAAAACATAATTTCTGATTTTTTTCCCGAATTAGCCACACTATAGGTTAGGTCGAATTGTTTACACTCGTAATCTTTATACAGCCCACAAATAGCATCTACATCGTCATAAGTTACCATCCAATAACAATCTAGTCTCTTTATTAGTTTTGAAATGCGCTCGTGATCTTCATGAACAAAGAAGTTCTTATACAGTTCCTTACCTTTGTTGTAATATGGCGGATCAAAATAAACGAATGCATTATGCTGATACTTAGGCAAATAGTTTTTTATGAAACTTTCAATATCTTTATTGTACAAATGTATATGTGATTTATATTCCGATATTTTTTTTATTCGTTGAATCAAATCCTCTCTGTTATACCTAACATCCATAAGGTAATTTCCAGTTTGCTTATATCCACCAATAGGACCAGCTGCCAATATTCCCGAACGGTTGGTTCTATTAAGATAAAAAGTGGCAAAGCCTAATTTTAATGAATATTTCTTATTCTCGTCATTGTATATTTGTTTTTGTTTTCTCCATTCATCAATTGTTAAAGGAACGGTTCGAACCAGATTTATAAAGTCCTCGGTTTCTTCAAGAATGGCTTTCCACATGGAATAAATAGCCTTATCATAATCATTAATTACGATACTAGTTACTGTCCCATCAAATAAAAGGGATAGCGCCACTCCTGCCCCACCTGCAAAAGGTTCAACATACGTACATTCACCTAAATTAGTTTTCTCAATAAGCAATGACACAAAAGGCGCAATCTTACTTTTGCCACCTGGGTATCTTAGTGGTGAATAGTTCATATTCTCTTCTCCTTTCTGGGCGTTTTCCATGTTAGTGACTCCATTTCTTTAGTAAGTCTTCAGCAACATTTAGCCGTATTGTTTCGGCATCATTTTGATAAGTCCGCTTTAAAACATCACCTATTTCTATTGACACACTTACATCTGACAATTCGTTTGCCTTTTTGTTTAAATTAATTGCTGCAATTTCTGATATTTCAAAGTAAACAGTTTTTTGTAAACTATCTCCCGAAGAAATTTGCATAGGAATTTGCGATAAACTCTCCGGTATTTTGATAAATACGCTTTTTTGATCATCTATAAAGTCGACGGTGTGCTCGATTAAATTACTTCCGCAGTGGACAAATATATGAATACTATCAATCACGATTGTTTTGGGTGTATTGTTTTGGATAATACACCTGACTTGCCCAGTCAAATATGAGTTTCCATTTATACGAATATTGCTAAACGAAAGTTCTTTGGTATATAGATTAATGTCCAGAGTCCCTTTATTATGATATATACAATCAAGATCGCTTCTTTCTGCTATGAAATTGGTGGCACCTTTTCGAGTATAAATCTCACCTTTTCGCAAAAAAACACCTTTGTTCTTATTGTACTCCTTTGAAATAACATATGGGCGATTTAAGTCATGATGTGGAATACGAATAAACCCTATCGTTACTCCTTGGTAATCAAGATATCCCAGTTCAACATCAATAAATGGTTCAACATAGGAGTGCAATAAGTTATTAATTTCAGAAATATCAGGCAAAGAAGCTCTATCTATTCCTAAGACATTCCAAGTAGAGTTTTCAACGCCAAAAACGATATACTTATCCTTTGGTTTAATATTATTAGCAAAAGAAACAATATCCTTAATAAGGTCGTACTTCTTCTCTTTGGAATAATATTCTTTTTTGAAATCCACTTGATCATTCTCATCCTGTGAAATGATTAAGTTAATTATTTGATTTTCTATTGATGTCATAATTGAACCTCTTGAATTATAATATAGTTCTCAAATTAAAATTCCATTACAATGATCGATTTCGTGCTGAATGATCTGAGCCGTCCAGCCTGTGTAGGTCTTGATGCGAGTCTGCAATTCCAAGTTTTGATACTTAACCTTAATGGATTTATAGCGTTTGCAAGGGCGTGGACCGCCGAGAAGAGATAGGCAACTTTCCTCGGCATCGTATACGCTGTCTTTTTTTATAATTTCCGGATTGAGCATTACAGTGTAAGTAGATATCCGTCTACTTTCATCGAGAAAAGCGATTATTCGTTTTTTCACGCCAGTCATATTCGCTGCCATGCCGACACAACTATCCTTGTGCGCAATCAGTGTATCGAGCAGATCCTGTGCGACGAATAGATCATCTTTTGTTGCCGGTTCCGACTTTCCCGCAAGAAATATCGGATCATGTATCAGTTCCTTGACCATTTCCGTAAACCTCGATTATCTTTTTCAATATCTCTACATCCGCCGGGCAGAATTCATAATTCGGAATTCCACTCGGTGCAATCCATTTTATATCTTTATGTTCAAATTTTTGCGGTACGCCTTCAATGATAACTGCATTGAACAAGGTTAGATGCACTGTCAAATCCGGGTATTCATGAACGACATCCATAAATACATCACCAATAGAAAGCGTCACGGCAAGTTCTTCTTGGCATTCGCGGATAAGCGCCTGTTCTTTCGTCTCGCCCGGTTCCACCTTACCGCCGACGAATTCCCACAAAAGGCCAGGCCTCTGGCTTTATGCGCCGGGCGTTGGCAAATCATAAATTTATCTTTATCTCATATAAGAGCGGCCACTACTTCTGTCATTATCCAACCACCAATTTGTTTGTTTTCTTCAGGTATTTTGCCGGAATGGTGGCATCTAATCTCCATGTAATATTCATCGGTCTTGAACCGTTATGTGAAACATAATTTGCAGTACCAAGATAAGTGTACGGTGCAGTATTGCCGTAAACATCATTCTTAAATTCGCGCACAAACAAGAGAACCTTGCTGCCGTTTTTGCGATGATTGATATACCGCTGACCGACTTTACCTTCTGCATTAGTCGTGCTTTGACTTTGCCAATGGAATAGTGTTTCGTTGATGGAATAATCCTGATACATGGTCGTCGGCGAGTAGTCTTTATCCGACTTGTTCAATGTGATAAAGAACACATCAATTTTCTTGTTGGGCAACCATTTCACACCTTCGCGAACAGTGCTTGGCTTCATAAAATCCATTGCAACAAGCAGTTGATCGCGCGTATAGGTACAATGCAGATCCAGCGGACAATCAAATCCGAGGCTGACAGGCTCATCAATAAAATCAATGCGATTGTAGTTATATTTGAGCAATGCAATCAGCTCAGAAAGCATTATCGGGCTATTTAAAAGAGCCCGGAAATTTTCGAATACTTCGTCCGCGTTCCAATCCTCAATCGCTTTTCCCCACATTGTAATATAGAACATCTGAAGCATGCGCTTTTCTATATCCGAAAGTTTTGTAAGGTCAAAATGGTCGATATTTTCCAAAACACGCAGCATAAACACAATCCATCGTCTTGAATCAACCAAAGCAAAACGGCTGAGTGCTTTTGACATTGCCTCTTCAATCGGTTCCTCGAAATTATCAATTATATCTGCACGTGCGCACAGACGAGAAAAAGAAGCAAATTTATAGATTGAGCGAGGATCTAAACGATAGTGGTCAAGAAAGTTTTCGAGAGTAAGTTTTAGGGCGGTATCTTCTTCAAAGGTTGCTATACGTGCAACAAGACCTGCGCTGTTTCCGTAAGATGCGCGAATGTTATCAAGAATATATCTTGCTGCTTTCTTTTCAAGCTGAATATAGCATCCCTTTGGGAGTGAAATAAACCCATCCTTGATTTCACGTGTTACGCCTCGTGTGGTGTTGGAAAGGAGAGCCGCAAACTTATCTTCAAAATTATACTTTTTGTTTGCCTGCCCGATAAAATCGAGCACAGTCAGGCATTCTTTATCCTCAGATAAGCGCAGTCCACGTCCGAGCTGCTGTAAAAACACCGTCAAAGATTCTGTTGGACGCAAGAATAAAACCGTGTTGACTTCAGGGATGTCCACACCTTCGTTGTAGATATCAACGACGAAGATAAACCGCACTTCACCTTTTACAAGCCTGGCCTTTGCCTCTTTTCTTTCTTCGTCCGGCGAATGTCCGGTCAGGAACATCGACGGAATTCCGCGGCCATTAAAGTAATTAGACATAAATTCTGCATGTTCAACCGTTACGCAAAATCCAAGCCCCTTTACATCATCAATATCTGTAACATATTTGAGCAATGAAGAAACCACCAAGTCGGCGCGACGGTTTGCCGTCATACCGCTGAGTGTATAAACCCGCGAAAGTTCGCCTTTATCATAACCTCCGGCTGCCCATTTTAAGTGATCCAGATCAACCGTATCAGTTACGCCAAAATATTGAAACGGACACAGGAGCTTACGGTCAATAGCTTCGGGCAGACGAATTTCGGCAGCAATACGATTATTGAAATACGGCAAAATGCTCTTTCCGTCCATACGCTCGGGCGTTGCCGTCAAACCGAGAAGAATCTGCGGATTATAATAGGATAAGAGCTTTTGATATGTAGGTGCGGCAGCATGGTGGAACTCGTCCACAATAATATAATCATAAAAATCTGACGTTGTTTTTTCGGTAAAGCTCTGCGAGTTGAAAGTTTGAATAGATATAAAAAGATTGTCTATGCTTTCCGGTTTATAGCTGCCTACAAACATCTCCCCAAAGTTTGCATCTTTCAGTACTGCGCGAAAGGTGTACATACTTTGTTTCAGAATTTCTTCACGATGAGCCACGAACAAAAGTCGGCAAGGCTTATCCGGGTTTTGCTTGCGGAAACGCTTGTAATCAAGCGCAGAAATCACCGTCTTTCCGGTACCTGTGGCGGCAACAACAAGGTTTCTGTGATAGCCACGAACCTTGCGTTCTGCTTCCAGCTTATCAAGAATTTCTTGCTGATAGGAATATGGAGTGATATCCATCGTATACACTTCGGCATTATTACTGTCAAAGTATTTTTCGGACTTTAGTGCACGTGCTAAACGCTCCTTTTGATCCTCGTTGTAATATTCAAATTCATTGGAATTCCAATAGCTTTCAAAGGTGGCTTCAATTTTGTCAATCGTTTCCGGCAGGTCCTTCTTTGTAACCTTTACGTTCCATTCAAGGCCGCTGGAAATTGCAGCATTAGAAAGATTCGATGAACCAACATACGCCGTAGTAAAACCGGTATCCCGATAGAAGACATACGTTTTCGCATGAAGTCTTGTGCGTTTGGTATCATAACTCACCTTGATTTTTGTGTTAGGGAGTTTGCGAAGTTCTTCGATTGCTTTTACATCGGTCGCTCCCATATAAGAGGTTGTAATAATGCGGAGCTCTCCGCCGTTTTGTGTAAAGGTTGTAAGCTCATCCATTATTAAGCGCAGTCCGCTCCATTTAATGAAGGATACAAGCATATCAATACGGTTACAGGATATAATTTCCTTCTTGAGCTCGGTAAACATCTGCGGCTCATGGATTGCACCGGTAAATAACGAGCTTTGTGCAATAGATGTTTCGGGGCGAATAATCGCTGCCTTTTCATCGAGGGATAAAATGCTGTTCTTTTTGTCAAAGAGTGCGAGCAACTGCTCGGCCCGCTCGGCGACCGTCATTTCATCAAGTTCGTTTTCTTTAGTTTCGTGGATAATCGTAGAAATAATACGGTTTGCCAGCGCTACTTGTGAGCTCACGTCACCGCCATTGTCAGCAACATTATCAAGCCCTTTTTCTACAACTTCGGCAATATATTTTGCCAGCACTTTGGACGCTTCAGCACTATCAATGGGCGCAGTAGTAGAAAGCTTGTCCGTAACGGAGAGCTCTGTTTCTAATCCCTTATTGATAATTTGCTCATACAGTCCATCATGCAACATATTACTAAGCACCCTTCCTCTCATTTATCAAATCTGCTATTTCATCTGCAATTTCTTCCACGGTAAAATCCGTCGTGCTTCGCGCAAGTTTATCGGCGAGAGAAGGACTATAATTAATCACTTCTCGTTTAGTAACATTATGCCAAATCGGCAGCATTGTCTGTTCTCCATTAACGGATTTTGTGATTAAACCGTCAAGCTCGTAGTTAGTCCACCCTTTACTTATGAAGTCACGAGAAATTACAATAACCCCAAAATTGCTATTTGCAATGCCTTTATCAATCTTTCTACGTAAGCTATCGCCGATTTTTAATTCGAATTCATCATACCACACAGATAAACCATTTTTTCTTAATGCCTCCGCAAGGGGACGAGCCACTTCTTCTTTGTCCTCGGATGCATGCGAAATAAAAACATCGTACTCCTTATCATAGTCATCGTATAAGAATGAATTGATTTCGTCATATTCTGATCCCAAATACAGAGACGGTATAGTAGATAATGATGGTGCGGACATTGAGCGAAGTTTACTTTGATACGATTTGGCTTTGCGTTCAATACTTTTTAATTCTCGCACAGCTTGATTGGCTTTTCGCTCAAACTGATTGCTCGCAGACTTTAATTTACTCACTTGACTATTGAGCTTTGCCATATTTGGCTTTCTATAAGAGGGCATAACATTCACCTTTCTTTAGTTACTCGATTATTTCAACAATATCATCCATTGTGCAGTCAAGGGCCAAGCATATCTTGACAAGAACCTCACTGCTGACAACGGCGCCGTCCTTACCCATCTTGGTGATGGTAGCGATGCTGATGCCGGCTTTTTCGGCGAGTTCTTTCTTTTTCATATCACGGTCGATTAAGAGCTTGAATAATTTTTTATAGCTTGCGGCCATTGTATTACACCTCATAATTAGTTATAGTCAGTGCATTTTATCACTTTTAGTTATTATACCATACTCCACGCCAAATAGCAACAGTTTTCGGCAGAGAAATACTGCGATTTCAGTATTTTTCGGTTTTTCATCACAGATTCTTACCATTGCAGTATTGTGAAAAAGTACTTTGCATGATATAATGGAGATAAATAGGCAAGAACGGAAGGAGAACCCACTTGAATAAAACGGCTCAAAAATATTTTGATATGGCGTTCGAATACCACGTCGCTGCATTAACATTACATGTAAATATCTTCGATGCACCGTACTTATACAACCCCACAGCGTTCCTCCTTAGACATTCAATCGAATTGCTCCTGAAAGGACTCATTATTAGAGAAACACAAAAAGCAAGAAGAATTGCTGCAAATAGAATCACCACTGGGGGCCGAAAATTGAACCAAACCCATTCCGTAGGATTACTTTGGAATCATTTTAAAACGCTTTATCACATTCCGGAAGGAAGTGTAGTTTCTCTCAATAAAGCTATCGAAAAACTAAACAAAAAAGATATCGGTGCAGATCGTTATCGATATCCATATAAAAAGCAGGGACAACCCATCCCTATAGAACCCGTGGTTTTTGATACATCCAAGAAAGCACCCGATTTAGAAGATGGCATTCCCTATATCATTGAAACACCAACTGATTCAAAAGTAATAACGAAAGGTCCCGTGCTATTAACGGAAATGAAAACACTTATTGAGGAGATGGAAATTCTTTTTAGTCTCTCCGAAGAAGCTTGATCTCTTTTTCTTTGTCTACTGCGGTGCAAATTTTGAATTGAATCAGGGGTTGTTCAGAGTTATAATAACCGTATAAAAAGCAATCGCCTCTCGAGTGATAACGAAAGGCGTGTATTGCGTATTATTCTGCAGAAATCCCTGTTGACCACATAACAGACCACCTACTGTTTCGGAGCATTCGGAAACAGTGGACTGGGGAGCGCCGAAGAGCGCGGTTTTCCGAGCGGAAAGGGGCGGAAAAAACTATTTTTAGCGGAATTTGCCTTCATAGGTCCGTTTGGGACCATCAGGCCGCAGGTTCGAACCCTGTCACTCGGACCAGCAGGGGCTGACAATTCTGTCAGCCCCTGCTTTTTGCTTGTTCTGCTACATCACCGACAGTATCCTGCGCTTTATTGCCAAAATCTAATCTCTGTTGTATAATTACTGTATTTCCCGGGCGGAGGTGAAATATATGTCAAAGCATTTAAAAAATTATGCGGCTACACGAGCGGCGACAAGACTTGTTATGGATGCGGCGCAAAGCGAAAAAGCCAAGGCCGGACGTGTGACGATGCCGAAAGTCTTTTTTGTTATCGGGATTATCGGTTTTGTTCTTTTGGCGACGGCTACATTCCTTTGCGGCAGGATTCCCCATATGATCGGCATTGCTGCCGGCTTTGCTATACTCGCATTGCCTGATTTGGCGCTTATTATTGCATATTTCAATCAGCGCATATATTATACAGACGAAATGTTTGTCCATAAAAACTTCTGGGGTATCAAGCGACTGTACAGATATGAGGATATCACCGGTATACGCATAGACGGAGATGTCAACTTGTTTTTGGGAAAGCGGAAAGTCCGCATTTATGACAGGGCAGTCGGAAAGAAAGAATTTGTTCGCTGTGCGGGAGAGGGATACAATCGCGTATATGATAAAGGTATTCCGCTGGTGCCGAGAAAAAAGAACGATATATTCAACGACAACATAAAAAATCCCGGTGAAGCCATAGCCGTCGGCATCATACTCATTGGCGGTATGGCACTGATCTACTGGTTTATGTTGTATGGTATGTGGGCATTGTCTATAAAAACGAAAGATGAACTTACAGTCTCTACGGTCGCTTTTAATCACTGCGAAATACAGGACGATGCAATTCAGTTGTACGGCGACAGTGAGAAGTGCTATATAATACCGAAATACAAAAGGGTAATGCCGGATGCCGACGAGTTTCTTGATGAATATCAAAACGGAGGCACGCTGATACTTGGATATGATAAAGCCAATGATAATGTCAACCTATATGTGTATACTGTCGAGAGCAATGACGGCAGAATGTTTGTTACATTCGAGAAATCAGACACGCTGCAGAGGGAAATGTTTAGATAATGTAAAGCAATACCTAAGCCGATTACGACTTTAATGATTTTCCCTCCTATAGTAATGCTCCTGTTTGTGGCGGCAGGATTCTATGTCGGTCGGCATGTTGAAAAGTTCAGCCCAAAGACGGTGCATATCTTTTACCAAAACAGCAATATTAATTGGCCAAACTCAAAGAAAAAGCCAAGCGCGAAAAAGAGGAAAAAACGAAAATAACCTCATAGATTCTCCACACATCACGAACAAAACTCCAATAACAAACCCCGCTGTGCTGAAAAATGCATAGCGGGGTATATTTTTATATCGTGGATTTATCTGAACGGACACGCTATGAGCTTCACCTAACCCACTTCGCAACCGCATCCGCCGTCAGATTTATCTGACGGGCGTTGTCTATCGTTGGGGTGCCGTCGCCGTCCTGGCTTCCGTAAACGCCGAAATATGCGTGGCATCCGCCGTCGATTATATATTCGGTAAGCTCGGGAAGATTGCTGCGGTACTGCTCGTATTTTTCGCGGTTGAGCACTCCGTCATTGCTGCCGTAAATTGACAACGTCCTTATATTTTCGTTTGAGAGGTCGGCGGTCGAATATGCGGCGAGGAGCAGCAGACCTTTAAAATCGCTCGGATGTTTTTCAAGATACGCCGCCGCCATCGAGCCGCCGAGGGAGTGGCCGCCTATGTACCAGTCGGTAATTTCGGGGAACATCTCCCGTATGCCGTCTGCGGCGTTGACATCGAATACTGCGAGATTAAACGGCATCTTGACGAGCACGCAAAGTATGCCCTTTTGGGCGAGCGACTCCATGATCGGCAGATATGCCGTGTATTCGACCTTGCCGCCGGGATAGAATATCAGTCCCTTTGTCGCATTTTTGCCCTTGCAGACTATATTACCGTTGTCGAGTTTGATTGTCTCGGTCAGGGAACTGCCGTCCTGAAGCCCGAATGATTCACCTGCGGGCGTTATCGCGTGATAGTAGTCGCCGAGATAGACGGCGCACGCTCCGAAAAGCAGCGCAATGACCGCGACTATCGAAACGATGCATATTATTATCTTGCGCTTTTTGCTGCCTGTCTTTGCCATGATAATACCTCCCTGTTTCTATATGATTAATAAATCGGGAATATTTTGCGCAGCCAGTATTTCATCATTAGCTAAGGACCCTTCAATCAGCTCCCAGTGGTTGCTTACATTGTCGCAATGGTATAAAAGTTTAGAGTATTCATTGTTTCGCTTTGCTGTAGCCTTGACAACACTATATCCATATATTGGTAAAAGCTGGCTTGCAGAGACGAACGAATTTCTCATCGCTTGCGAAATTTCACAAATTGGACTAAAATCATCAAAACGACTACTGCGGCAAATACAATAACAGCAAAAAATGCAACAATTGTTTTTGCCATCTGAGTATTGTTCACATCATAAAGGATTGTTTGATTCCCTTGACTATCCTCAGTTATAAGTTGCGAATAAGATAATGCCAAAAAGTTAAATATTCCCATGTCGTTTTCGACATAATAAGAAGCCTGTCCAATATTTACAGATTTCCTTTTTGCTATTTGATTCCATAGGGAATTGTTTTTCACACTGCTATCATCAGTTTTAACCATATTAATTAACTGCCCGTCTTGCGAAAATTCAATAACTATGGAACCTCTGACCAACATTAGCAGAATATTACCATCATTCCATTGAACATAAAATGAACCGTCATTATCAAATTCAAATAATGTCAACACATTATTTGAATTTGATATAGCAATCTTATTTTCTTTAAAGCCCAAAAGTATTATGCCGTCTTTAGAAACATCAAAAGAAACAATAGGCAATTCGATGCTGTCTAAGGATTTCAAATCAGAAGATTTTCTTAAATTAATATTTTGCCATATTTGGTTAACTTCATTCTCTGATAAGTCTGTCGTTTCGAATCCATAATTTGTCGTTGCATACACATTCAGTCCTCCGAACAGTAGAAATAGAGATATGACACACACTGCAACAAAACATTTTCGCATAAAATACACCTACCATTCCATCATCTTGACATAAATATTTTTAGATAAGAAATAGATTCTCTTTCATTCATGATAAATACTTCCCTAAATTAATAATATCACATTTGGTGTACAATAAACTGTATTTAGCATTGTTTGAGTAATAAACATTTAAATTTAGTTTAGCACATTTAAAAAAGTATGGCAATGTTTTTATTATCTGTTGCAGTTTTTTCCGTCCTCGGTTATGATATTAGCGTAAAGGAGTGCTGTTATGTTTTCGGAAAAATTTATCTGTGCGGGCTATGATTATACAACCTATACATCCCATGTCCCCGCGCCTTATTTCAGAAAGACTTTTGAGATAGACGGCGAAGTCAAAAAGAGTGTTATTACGCTGACGGGACTCGGATTTTATGAGCTCTATGTCAACGGGCAGAGGCTGACTAAAGGCATTTTGGCCCCGTATATCTCGAACCCCGACGATCTTGTCTATTACGACGAATATGACATAACCGAGTGCCTCGTGCCGGGCAAAAATGTTCTCGGCATAATGCTCGGCAACGGAATGCAGAACGCGCCGGGCGGTCAGATCTGGGACTTTGATATCGCCGCCTTCAGGGGCGCGCCGCGCACGGCTTTCTGCGTCTCGACGGAATATATTGACGGCGGAATTGATATTTTCGAGGCTGACAGTTCAGTCAAAACTGCGCCCTCCCCGGTCATTTTCGATGACCTGCGCTGCGGCTGCTACTACGACGCGCGCCTTGAAATTCCCGACTGGTCAGAGCCGGACTTTGACGACAGCGCTTGGAAAAACGCCCTGCCTGCGGAGACCCTGCGCGGCGAAAAGCGCCTGTGCGAGGCGGAGCCGATAGCGCCCGTGCGCGAGATAAAGCCGGTTCTGATAAGAAAATGCAGGCTCAAGGAATACATAACCCGCGGCGATGTTGTCAAAGAGGCGAAAAAAATCGCGAGCGACGAGCGTGACGGATTTTTATACGACTTCGGCGTGAACTCGGCGGGCACGGTAAAGCTCAGAATAAGCGGCGAGCGCGGGCGGCAAATCGATTTGCAGTTCGGCGAATATTTCGCGCCCGACGGCGAGCCGGACACGAGCAACATCTGCTTCTATCCCGCCGGATATTCCCAGCGCGATATGTACATACTTAAAGGCGAGGGCGAAGAAATTTTTGAGCCCGTGTTCACTTATCACGGATTCAGATATTGCGTGGTGCTTGGTATAACCGAGGAGGAGGCGACCGCCGATCTTCTGACTTTTGTTGTGCAGAACTCGGCTCTGCGCGAGATCGGCTCGTTCGTCTGCTCCGACGATATGACAAATAAACTTCAGGCGATGACGAGAAACTCCGATCTCTCGAATTTCTATTATTTTCCGACCGACTGCCCGCACCGCGAGAAAAACGGCTGGACGGGCGACGCCGCTCTCTCCGCCGAGCACATATTGATGAATCTCGATGCAGTCAACAGCTACCGCGAGTGGCTGCGCAATATCCGCGCCGCTCAGCGTGCGGACGGTGCGCTACCCGGCATTGTGCCGACGGGCGGCTGGGGATTTGAGTGGGGCAACGGTCCCGCGTGGGACGCTGCGCTGACGTATATTCCGTATTTCTGTTATGTCCTGCGCGGCGACAGAAAGATAATCGAAGAGAACGCGACGGCGATATTCCGCTATTGCGAGTATATCTCGCGCCGCCGCGACGCGCGCGGGCTTGTAGCGATTGGGCTCGGAGACTGGTGCCCGGTGACGAGGGTCAAATCGCCGCTCGAATTTACGGACAGCGTGACATGCATGAGTATTCTCAAGAAAGCCGCCTATATTTTCTCGCAGCTCGGACTTTCGCTCGAACGCGAGTTCTGCGAAAAGCTATATAATGAGATAAGAGACGCGGTCAGACGGCATCTGATAGACTTCGGCACTATGACTGCGATAGGCTCCTGCCAGACCTCGCAGGCGATGGCGATATATTACGATGTGTTCACTCCCGGCGAAAAGCCCGAGGCGTTCAAACGCCTTCTTGAGATAATCAAACGGCGCGACGACCATGTAGACGCGGGCATACTCGGTATGCGCGTTCTGTTCAGGGTGCTCTCCGATTTCGGCGAAGCCGACCTGGCTTTTAAAATGATAACCCGCCCGGACTATCCGTCCTACGGCAACTTCGTTGAGCGCGGGCTTACGGCTCTGCCTGAGGATTTTCTGCGCGAGGAGGACAGACCCAATTCGCTCAATCATCATATGTTCGGCGATATTTCTGCGTGGTTCATTGAATATATCGGCGGCATCCGCGTCAATCCTTTCCTTGCTGATCCGTCGGAGGTTGAGATATCGCCTGTATTTATTGAAAAGCTCGACAGCGCCGAGGCTTCGTATGAGACGGTCGGCGGCAAGGTGAGTGTCAAGTGGCGCAGAACAGCAATGGGCATAGCACTCGATATCTCCGCGGACAGCGGAGTTCACGGGCGCATAAGACTGCCCGACGGCTACGCGTTCGCGGACGAGTGCGGCAGCCTCGAAGAGCTTCACAGCGGGAATTTTGAAATAATCAGAGAGTGAAAACAGGAGGAAAAATGAAAGAGAAAATACTTTTCGTCAATTCGTGCGTGCGCGGGGATAACGAATCGCGCACTCTCGCACTCGCCAAAACCGCACTCAGCCGCCTTGACGGCGATATAGAAGAGATACGCCTTGCCGACGCGAATTTGAAGCCGCTCGACGCGGCGGGACTCGCGAAGCGCGCCGAAAGAGCGGAAAAGAACGACTTTTCCGACCCGGTCTATGACTGCGCGAAGCAGTTCGCCGCCTGCGATACTGTCGTTATCGCCGCGCCGTTCTGGGACTACAGTTTCCCGGCGTTTTTAAAAATCTATGTCGAATCCCTGTGTGTCGGCGGGCTGACTTTTCTCTACGGCAGCGACGGTGTCCCGATAAGCTATTGCAGGGCGAAGAGGCTGATTTATATCACCACTTCGGGCGGATATATCGGCGGCACGGACTTTGGCTTTGAATATATCAAGACGGTCACGAAGTCGTTCTTCGGTATTGAGAACTTCAGCTTTTTCAGTGCCGAGGGGCTCGATATCCTCGGCAATGATCCGGCTGCGATACTGAAAGCGGCGCAGGAGAAGATAGAGCGCGAGCTCTGATACAACTCAAAATTCCAAGCCCCCGGTGTTTTTCTTCGCCGGGGGTTGCTCTTTTATGAATAGCTGTTTTATTTTTGAACAAAAATCAGTATATGAAAAATATTTTTCATAGAGACTGCATAATTCTCAAAAGCGATTAAAAATAATTTGTTTTGCAGTAGAATTATTTTGAAATACATTTGGCATATATTTATGTCAGACCGATACTTATAACGAAGCGAAAAGGGGATCGCAATGAAGAGGGTAACGGCAGTTTTATTAGTCCTGTTGACGGCGCTCGCGGTTTTTGCCGCCTGCTCCAAAAACTCAGTCCACACGGTGACATTTGACAGCTCGGGCGGAACGCAGATAAAGACCCAGCATATCCGCGACGGCGAGAGCGCCAAAAAGCCGTGGGATCCGCACAAAGAGGGCTTCACCTTCATCGAGTGGCAGTATAACGGCGCGGCGTTTGATTTCAACACCGCGATAACGGGGGATATCACCCTTGTCGCGTCCTATAGCATTGACGAGGGCACGGATATAGTTCTGCTCGTGCTCTGCTACGGCGATGGCAGAGAGAATGAAATAATCGAGATAAAGCGCGGCGAAGCGGCGTTTGCGCCGCCGACTCCCGAGCGCGAGGGATATAAATTCGAGGGTTGGTTCAACGGCGACACCGAGTTCGATTTCTCAACGCCCATAAACGATGATTTGAATCTCACCGCAAAATGGAAAGCGACGGGAAAAACCGAGAGCGGGTCCGAAAATCAGCCCGCGGCGGCGGAGGAATCCGCGCAGAAATATTCCAATACCGCGGCGAAATATTCCGGCAGATGGTATCTCGACGGCTATTCCGATATATTTGTCGATGTGTCGAACTCCGCGAGCGGGATGAATCTGCGCTCGTATAATTTCTCGCTGCCCTCCTCTTCGGGGAGCGTCGCGGCGTATACTCTCTATCCCTCAAAGTCGCTTTCGTCCTCGGGCGGCAGCTGGGGCAACTCAATTTCCGTGCCGTTCGCCTCATGGGAGAGCTCGCTGAGCGCGAATAAAATAATCCTCGGCAGCAGCTGCTTTTATATCAATAATAAGAAATTCGTGAAAGCTCCCGGTACTAAGGACAGATACACCGGCACCTGCTACAGAGAGGCGCGCGGAGTGTGGTATCTGTTCAACAATCCCGACTCTACAATTGAAATATACACCGCGCAGAAGGGCGGCGACGAGACGGGCGACCGCTTCGGCATAAAGGCGACGAATTTCGACATCGCAACTCTCAGCACCTATACGAAGTCATCGACCGGCGGCGGATATGCGGACAGAAAGAGCGACTGGGACAGCTACGGAATATCCGTCAGCAACGGCGTTCTGACGATAAAGAACAAGAACGGCACAAGGACATTTTACAGCAAGAAAAAATACCAGAGCGTGACGGGCGTCAGGCTCAGCGCGACGGAGGCTAAACTCAGAGTCGGTCAGACGAAAGTGCTCACCGCTACTGTTATCCCCGCCGACGCATATGACAAGGGCTACATTTGGTCGAGCGACGATTCGTCGATAGCGGAGGTCGCGGGCGGCATAGTCGTGGCGAAAAAAGAGGGCACGACAAATATCAGAGTTACCACAAAGGACGGCAACCGCGTGGCGGTCTGCAAGGTGACGGTATATATCGACCATGTCACGGGCGTTACCCTGAGTTCGTCCGCGCTCGATTTAACAGTCGGCGATTCGAGGCAGCTCCGGGCGACTGTCGCTCCGCGCAATGCGGCGAATCAGAAGGTCACATGGTCGAGCAGCAATGCTAATGTAGCATCTGTCTCGAGCTCAGGGCGCGTCACGGCAAAGGCGAAGGGTACTGCCGTGATAACCGTAAAGACCGAGGACGGAAACAAGACCGCTTCATGCACCGTGACGGTCAAGAATCCGACCCTCGCGGCCGTTGCGGCGGCGCAGGTGTCGAACAACGGCACTGCCGCGCCGCAGATACACGCGTCGGCGCTCGTCTCCGGCGGAACGGGAAAATATACTTCTTATAAAATAAAGATATTTTTAAACGGCGCACTCGTGGCGGAAAAATCGGAAAAAAGCATGTCATATACCCCGAAGGTCAGCGGAATGTACACCGTGGAAGTCACCGTCACCGACTCCGACGGGGAAACGGCGAGCGGAAAGATGCTCATAAATGTGTCCGTAGTCGAGCCTACGGAGAAACCGACAGAAAAGCCTACCGAGAGGCAGACGGAAAAGCCCACGGAGAAGCCTACGGAAAAGCCCACGGAGAAACCGACAGAGAAACCGTCCGACGAGCCGATAAATCCGATCCCGTCGGAGCCGGTAGATCCCGTGATCGAGCCGACGACGGAAGCACCGGTTACCCCCGAGCCCGCACTGGACTGAATATAAAACGCAAATAAAAAAGACTGCCGCAGATTTATTCTGCGGCAGTCTTTTGCTCATTTTATGCCTGGTAAGTCCCCATAAAGCTGTTGACATCGCTCTCGCATGAGCGCATGGCGAGTATCGTCTGCTCGAAGAGCTTTTCAAGCTCCCAGCCGAGACTCTCCGCACCCGTGCGGATAACGTCGCGCGAGCAGCCCGCGGCGAACTTTTTATCTTTGAACTTCTTCTTGAGGCTCGAGACCTCCATGTCCATCACGCTCTTGGACGGGCGCATCAGTGCCGCCGACCAGATAAGCCCTGTCAGCTCGTCCGCCGCGAAGAGCACTTTTTCCATCTCGTGAACAGGCTCGACATCGACGCAGATGCCGTAGCCGTGGGAGCAAATTGAATATATCATGTAGTCGCCGACTCCGTCCGCCTTGAGCAGCTCTGGAGCCTTCTTGCAGTGCTCCTCCGGATAGAGCTCGAAGTCGATGTCATGCAGCAGACCGACTATGCCCCAATATTCCTCCTCGTCCGCATAGCCGAGCTCCTTCGCGTACCAGCGCATAACGCCCTCGACAGTTAGCGCGTGGCGGATATGAAACGGGTCTTTGTTGTATTTTTTCAGAAGCTCAAACGCTTCGTCCCTCGTGATTTTGCTCTCTCTCATTTTTGTCGTCTCCTTGCATTTTGCGCATTATTGCGCGAGTTTTCACAATTATACCACTTGCTTGGTAGGCTTTCAACTATATGCGCGGCTTTATGTCGAGATTGACAAGCGCGCTCTGATTTATCGAAAACAGCAGATCAACAAGCTCATTTTCGTCAATGCAGTAGTCCGAGCGTATCCATTGGATAATAACGCCCGTGCTGCCGTTGAGAATATATGAGTAGATATATTGCTCCTGCTCCTTCGGAAAAACGATGTTCAGGTTCTCAATAAACTGAATTATCGACTGCTGCATGAATTTTGAACGGAACGCGGGGTCAACCGAGTCGACAAGCAGCGTGCGGAACGGCTTGTCGTTTTCTTTGATATACATTAGAAATGAAAGCAGATATCTGTGCGCGCCGAGGTCGTTTTCCGCGCCTATTTTCTTTAAGTGATCCTGAGTCGCGTCGAGCAGCTCGTTTTCGACCTCTTCGAGCAGCTCTTTCGGCTCGGAGTAGTGCGCATAAAAGGTCGAGCGGTTGAGGTCTGCGCGCTCGCATAATTCTCTTACAGATATTTTTGCTACCGAGCCTTTCTCGCCCAGTAGATCCATCAGCGCGTTTTTGAGCAATATTTTTGAAAGTCTCGTGCGCTGGTTATTTTTTGTGTTCATATTATCCCACCATTTTCAGATGATTTTGTCGGTTTCATAACAGCGATTAACAAAACTGATGATTGTTAATCCGACACAGTGTAGATATAATAAGAGTGTAATATAAACAGTCCGATCTGTCAAGCGGGTCGGAAAGCTAAGGAGAGACAAAAATGAAGAACAGACTGCTCGAAAAGCGGGCGCTTGATTCGCGCCTGACCTCGCCCGATGTTACGGCGAAGGAGAAGTGGTTGGGCTATCTGCTCGGCCCGTCCGGCGCGCTGCTTTTAAACGCCGTGCTCGCGACCTACCTCAATGTCTATTATACCGATGTCCTAAACCTCACCACCGTGTGGGGCGGCGCGTTCCTCGCGGTGTTCCCGATAGTGTCGAAGATAATCGACGCTATAACAAATATAGTCATGGGATATATCATCGACCGCACGCGCACAAAGCAGGGCAAGGCGCGCCCTTGGCTGCTGCTCTCCGCGCCGCTCGTCGCCGTGACGGGCATACTGCTCTTCACCGTGCCCACGGGCAATCAGACGGTGCAGGTGATATGGGTCATGCTCTCATATAACCTCTTCTATTCGTTCGCCTATACGATATATAACATGAGCCACAACCTCATGGTTCCGCTCTCGACGAGAAATACCGAGCAGCGCGGAGTTCTCTCGGTTTTCAATCAGATATCGACTATCATGATGAGCGGCATAATCGTCGCGCTCATCTTCCCCATGCTCATCATGCCGCAGCTCGGCGTTGACAAATCAAAGTGGATAGTTACGATGAGTATTCTTTCGTGCATCGCGCTGCCGCTGACGCTTATGGAGTATTATTTTACCAAGGAGCGCATAACCCTCGAGGGCGGCGAGCAGAAGAAAGATAGCGTCGCAATGGCAACTCAGCTCAAGGCGATTTTCAGCGATAAATATATGATAATAATTTTCATATATTTTCTTATTTTCACCGTCGGCTCGACTATCAAAAACATCTCGCTCGTTTATTTCTCGAACTATGTCCTCGGTACATATAACGACGGCAAGACCCAGACCATGCTCTCCGTTATCGGCGGAATCCCGATGGGCATCGGCATTTTTGCCGTCTGGCCGCTCGCGAAGAAGTTTGGTAAACGCAATTTAACGGCAATCGGCTTTATTTTCTATGCAGTCGGCTCGGCTATATGCTGGCTCGCGCCGACGAATATGGTAATAGTGCTTATCGGCCAGTTTATAAAGAACATAGGCGGTCTGCCGTGCTCATATGTGTTCATGGCGCTGTTCGCGGACGTACTCGACCATATCGAGTGGAAGCACAACTTCAGGTGCGACGGAATAGCGATGTCGATATATAACACCATTGCCGTGGCGAGCGTCGGAATCTGCACGGGTATATTCAATCTCATTCTCTCGAAGTCCGGCTATGTCGCGCCCTATCTCGATGCGGCGGGCAAGCTCATCGCCGTGCAGCCGGCGAGCGTCAAGAGCGCGATAACATTTACTTTCGTAGGACTTGAGACTATAACCGGCATAGTCCTTGCGATACTTCTGCTGTTTTTGAATGTAGAAAAGAATATTGCCAAGGAGCAGGAGGAGATAAAGCAGAGAAACGGGGAGACGACAGAATAAAATGAAGAAGAAACTTCTGATAATCATTCTGATTGCAGCCGCCGTCATTGCCGCATGGATAGCGTTTTGCGGCTATCAGTGGAGCTGGGGACCGTTTGTGAAGCTCCACGATGTAAAAACCGCTTCGCTCGAGGGCAACGGCGAAAAGTATTCGCTTGATAATACACCCGAAAATGCCGACAACCCGATAAAAGGCAAGACCGTTATATTCCTCGGCTCTTCCGTGACCTACGGCTCGGCATCCGGCGGGGTTTCGTTTGCCGACTATATTGAAAAGCGCGACGGCTGCGAGATGATAAAAAGCGCAGTCTCCGGCACGACCCTCGTTGAATCCGGCATTGATTCATATGTGTCGCGTCTCAAAAAGCTCGATGCGGAAAAAGCCGATCTTTTTGTCTGCCAGCTCTCTACCAACGACGCGTCTCAGAAGAAAGAGCTCGGGAAAATAATCGAATCGAAAAATCTCAATGACTTCGATACAAAGACAATAGCCGGAGCAATAGAATATATAATCTGTTACTCAAAAGAGAAATGGAACTGCCCGGTGATTTTTTACACGAACCCGCATTATGACAGCGACCTGTACGGGAAAATGGTGGATATTCTTAAAGAAGCCGAGGCGAAGTGGGGTATATCCGTTATAGATATGTGGAACGATGCCGAGCTTAACGCAGCGTTAAATAAGAATACGGCTTTGTATATGGCGGATAAGATACATCCCACAAAGGCAGGATATCTCGAAATATGGACTCCGTTTATGGAGAAAACCGTTTTCGGGGTTATGAAAGAGGAGGCGAAGTGATACAGTGAAAGCAGTTAATATAAAAACAGAATACCTGAAAAATCCGTTGGGTATTGACATAGAAAATCCTCGTGTTATGTGGAACTGTGAGGGCGGTGTAACTCAAACTGCGTACCAAATCGTCACAGATGATTGGAACAGCGGAAAGATTGAGTCAAGCTCAATGCGTATCGTTGTTCCTGTAAAATTTGAAAAAGGCAAAAGAGTAACCTATAGAATTAAGCTTTGGGACGAAAACGACACCGAGGGTGAATTCAGCGAGGAGAACTTTTTTGAATACGGCATCAAGAATTGGTCGGCAAAGTGGATTACAGGCAACTATGAAGTAGACAAAAAAGGCTATGAAAAGGAGAAAAAACTTGAAAAATCGTTCTTCCTTTCAGGTGTGAATTATCTTGCTACTGCAAACAAGCCCGAACCTGACCGTTTTCCTGTTGACTGCTTCAAAAAAAAATGTCGAATCCGCACGACTTTATGCAACTGCCTGTGGTATATATTCGGCATACATAAACGGTGAAAAAGTGTCTATGCCGCTTGCACCGGGTATCACGGACTATCGCAAGCGTGTGCAGTATCAAACATATGATGTAACTAAACTTATTAAAGAAAATAATGTTATAAATATTGACCTTGCAGACGGTTGGTATCGTGGATCATGCGGTGCTTGGGGACTTAAAAATCAATACGGTTGCGAAACAAAAATCCTTGCACAACTTGAAATCAAGTATGCAGACGGAACAAATGACACAATTTCAACAGACCGTTCGTGGCTTTGGTCAAATGACGGTGCAATTTCTTTTGCTGATAACAAAGACGGTGAAATTGTTGACGCAAACAAAAAGCCTACATATTCATCAAGGGCGAAGGAAATATCATACGCAGTTGTTCCGTCAGCTTCAAATAATGTTCCCATTGCTGAAAAAGCAATCTTTAAGGGCAAAATGACAACTGCACCAAGTGGCAAGAAAATCATTGATTTTAAGCAGAACTTGGCAGGTTATGTGTCGTTTAAAATAAATGCCAAACAAGGACAAAAAATAACACTTCGTTTTGGCGAAATGCTTGACGCAAATGGGGAATTAACGCTTAAAAATATTCAATGCACGAATAAAAAGCTAACCACTCCACTTCAAAAAATCGAATACACTTGCAAAGACGGATTGAATGAATACAAAACAAGCTTTGCAATTTTCGGATTTCAATATATGGAGATTGACACAGAGATTGAAGTGTCTGACGATTGCTTTACAGCGATAGCGGTTTATTCCGATATGGAGGAAACAGGATTTTTTGAATCATCAAATGAATTGCTCAACAAATTTGTTACTGCAACAAAATGGTCAACAAAATCCAACAGTACGGATTTACCTACCGATTGCCCTACAAGAGAGCGACACGGTTGGACGGGTGATGCTCAAATTTTCTTTAACACAGCAGCGTATCTGTTTGACTATGCAACCTTCAGCGAAAAATATATTCGTGATGTATTTGATTGGCAACAAAAAGACGGCAAGCTTCCTCAGATTGCGCCTTACGGCGGTGTGGACTTCTTTATGTCATGGATGAACGGCAGTGTAGGCTGGTCTGATGTGGGTATACTTATCCCCTATCGTTTTTGGAAGATTTACAATGACGATTGCCTTATCAAACAATACTACAACGGTATGGTGAAATATGCAAAATTTATGATTTCTCGTTGCGGAAAGTGGACACCGCTAAAGCATAACATTCAGCTTTCAAGCAACAACAAAAAGTATTTTGTCAACTTCGGTCAATCTTACGGTGAGTGGGCAGAGCCTAAGGATGTTTTTCCAAATGATTGGAAAAATACCGTTATGCCAAATCCCGAGGAGTCAACCGCTTACACTTCATATATTCTTTCTCTTATGTGCGAGATTGCAAAATATATGGGTGATAACGCAAATTTACCGTTGTTCAAGGAATATTCTGACGGTTGCAAAAAGGCTTACGGAGAGCTGATAACAAAAAAAGATTATTCGCTTGACACAGACAGACAAGCAAAGCTGGTAAGACCGTTGTTTATGAATTTGCTTGACGAAAACAGTACGGAATTTGCAAAGAAACGACTTGTCAAGGCACTTGATAATTACGGTTGGCGACTTGGCACAGGCTTTTTGTCAACTCCGTTTATTCTGGATGTACTTGCAGACATCAATATTGATTATGCCTATAAACTGCTTGAAAATGAAGAAATGCCCGGCTGGCTGTTCATGCCCAAAAACGGCGCGAACACCGTCTGGGAGTCGTGGGAGGGCACTGCGGCGCAGGGCGGCATAGCCTCGCTCAACCACTATTCAAAGGGCGCGGTGTGCGAGTGGCTGTTTGGCACGATGTGCGGAATAAATGTTGCCGGAGAAAACCGATTCACTATAGCCCCGCGCCCGGGCGGGCATTTCGAGTTCGCCGAGGCGAGCTATGACAGCGTATACGGAAAAATGTTTGTGCGCTGGGATAAGACGGACGGGGGATATAAATATAAAATATCCGTCCCGTCGAACTGCAAAGCGAATATAATTCTGCCCGACGGAAGAGAGAAAACCGTCGGAGCGGGTGAATATGAATTCTGAGGAGGAAAATCCATGAAAAGATCGATAGCCGCCGTTATGGCGATTCTTGTTCTGCTTGTGTCGCTGCTGTGCGCGTGCAAAAAGGACGACACAAAAACAAATGCAGACACCACCGGCGAAGCGCAGACGAGCGCGGCGGGCGATGTTGTCGATGACACAACAGCCCTGCCCGAGGACAGCACCGCTCAGGGGGACGAGACGGGCGAGACTCAGTCGGCCGACCCCGCAAAGCCCGGCGAGACCGCTTCGAATCAGGTAACCGCCGCGCCCTCGAAGAATGCAAAAGACTGGACTAAGGCCGAGATAATCGCCTATTTCAACACCGGCGCGAACAGGGTAAAATATCAGGCAAAGTCCGTCACCCGCAACTACACCGAGACGAAGAACGACGCCGACAAGACCGAGTTGCCCAAGGCGATAGACGCAATAGGCAAGAGCGCGATGAAGACCTTCATGAAGCGCGACGATAAGGCGATAGTCCTGACCTCAAAAGAGGATATCAGAAACGTATTCCCCGTCGGCGGCAAGGACTGGGTCAGCAAGCTTACAGCATCCGATGTCAAGAGCGCAAAGATAGAGGACAAGGGCGGCGAATATCAGATAACCCTGACCTTCGGCACCGAGGTCAATCCCTCCGGCGAAAAAGTCTATGCCGCAGCGTTCGGCGTGCTCACCGCCGATGTGGTAAACTTCGACTATCCCGGCCTCTCGCTCAGCGACCAGAGATTCACCTATTACAACGGCACTATCTCGGCAAAGTTTGATAAGTCCACCGGCAATATGGTCTATGCCCACTATGATTATCCCGTCATCATCGAGCTCACAGCGCACCTGCTCGGCTCAAACACGAGAGTCAAGGTCGGCATGACAACAATAAACGATTTCACGATAAAATATTAAAAGTTACATCCGAAAAACAAAATGTCCCGCACGGAAACGTGCGGGGCGTTTTGCGTATATTTTTATTTGAGCGAATTGCCGGCGCTGAACGCCTTTGCGACTGCCTCGCCAAGGACAACATAGGTGTTGTTGAACGGGTCAAATGTTATCGGCTGCGCCTTTGAAACGTCGACGTTTCCGTTCTCGTCGAGCACGCGCTCGTCAACGCAGACGTTGACTATCTCGCCGACCATGCGCCCGGTGCCTGCGTCGTAGCTCTTGAGCCTGCACTCTGCGGCGATGGGCAGCTCTTCAATCAGCGGTGCGTCAACAAATTTCGATTTGACGGCGTGGAAACCCGCCTTTTCGAATTTATCGGGCGTATTCCCTGCGGAGACAAGACCGACATAGTCGCACGCCGCCGTGTGTTCGAGGTCAGCCATGCTCACGGTGAATGCCTTTCTCTCGAGGATATTCTTCGTGGACTTGTGGCCCGCGCTTATGCACATGGATATTTCATTGCCGCCGCTGATGCCGCCCCATGCGGCGTTCATAGCGTCGGGGTTGCCATCCTTGTCGTAGGAACCGAGGATAAGCACCGGCTGCGGATAGGTGAATGGCTTTGCGCCGAAATCTTTTCTCATGATAATTCCTCCTTTGATTTGACTTTATTATAGAACCTGAAGTCGGCTTTAAGTCAAGTAAAAACGAAAAAAGTTTACAAATAAAAACAGCCCCGGACTTAACATCCGGGACTGAATAAAATCTATTAGTCTCTCTCTTTTTCGAACGAGATAACTTTTCCGCTCTTTGCGTTTATCTTGTACTCATACTCGAATCCGCCGCATTTGAATTCAACATCGTAGTGCGCGGTGAGCGAGTCGGTGTCAAGCTCGGTTTCGAGCTCCGTGACCTGAGCCTCGGTGAGACCCGCATGGTCGAGTGCGGCTTTCTTCGCGGCGTCCGAGGAGACATACTTCGAGGGGTCGGCGGGCTTTGAATCGTCAAGCTCGCGGTCGAAGTCGATTATTCTGACGTTCTTCGCGTTGACCTCGACTTCGTACTCATATCCGCCCGAGACAAATTCTATATCATAGTGCGGGGTGCGGTCGTCAATATCAAGCTCAGCTTTGGTGAATGTGACCTTTGAAGCGTCGAGAGAAGCTCTCTTGAGCGCGGCGGCCTTTGCCTCCTCAACGGAGATGAACTTTGATGTGTCAACTGAGGGCTTCTTATTCACGCGCTCGCGGTCGAACTCGAGAATCTTTCCGCTCTTTGCGTCTATCTCGAACTCATATTCATATCCGCCTGAGACAAATTCTATATCATAGTGCGGGGTGCGGTCGTCCGCGTCAAGCTCAGCTTTCTTGAAAGTGACCTTTGAAGCGTCAAGGGAAACTTTCTTGAGGGCTATTGCCTTCGCCTCGTCGATGCTGATATAGCCTGAGACATCGGGCTGGGGCTTTGAGGGCTTCGAGGGGTCAGCGGGCTCGACTTCTTTTTTAAGAATGCTGCCGTCCGTTACCGCTATCTCGTAGTCGTATTCGTTCGCCCCGGCGATGAACTCGATATCGTAGTGGGCGACAAGGTCGTCGCTGTCGAGCTTCGCTTCGGTGAACTTCGCGTCGGCTCTTGCGATGCCCGCATCGGCGACTGCAATGTCTATCGCGGCGTCAAGGCTTATCTTCACTTCCTGCTGGATCTGTCCGGAGTTGCCCGAGCCCGTGTCGGGCTTATCCTGCGGCGGCGCGAACGCAGAGAAGATAGCCATAATGACTGACATGAGCGCGACTCCGATGGATTTGAAAATACTTGCAAACATAGTATCTGTCCTTTCTTATCGGGATCGTGTCCCTTAGTACACCCATATAATAACCCGCGAAAATTAAAGAAAGATTAGAGCGCAAAAATTTTTCGGAAAGTTTTTTACTTGTAAAAGCGGTAAGCTGTGGGAGTGATAAATTGGGATTTGTCCATCCCCGATGTCAAACAATATAAAACAACAAAACCGGCCGCAGAAAAATCTACTGCAACCGGTTCATTTATTTATGCTGTTATACCGCCGTCAAAAGGTTACGGTGAACTCGCTTCCCTCGCCGTAAACGGAGGATGCGGAGACTTTTCCGCCGTGGAGCGCCGCTATCTGGCTGACAAGCGAGAGACCCAAGCCGAATCCGCTTTCGCGGCTGCGGGATTCGTCCGCGCGGTAGAATCTGCCCCATATCTTCGGCAGATCCTCTTCTTTTATCCCTATTCCGTCATCCTTCACCGAGAGCACGATGCCGCTGTCCTTTTTGAGTCTGACTTCGATGTGCCCGCCGTCTCTGCCGTATTTGACGGCGTTCGAGAGCAGATTTTCGAGCATCAGCGATATCAGCTGCGCCTGCGCGGGGATTATAATATTGTCTTCGATGTCCGCAGTGAGCGTGATGTTCTTCGCGGGGACAAAATCGGCGCATGTTTTTTTGACGAGCTCGCTCAAGTCGGTGTCCTCGAGCTTGTAGCGCTTGTCGCCCTGCTCGGTGCGCGAGAGCGTCAGCAGAGCCGTGACGAGCTTCGTCATCTTGTCCGTCTGCTCGTCTATCGACGAGAGCGCTTCGAGCATATCTTCTTCGCTCGCGTTGTCGGACAGCGCGTATTCGCATTCCGCCTTTATCACGGCGAGCGGTGTGCGCAGCTCGTGCGAGGCGTCGGAGGTGAACTGCTTTTCGTTTTCGAACGAGGTCTGGAGCCTTGCGAGCATGTCGTTGAAAGTCTCTGCGAGCGTGTATATTTCGCCCGCACTTTTCTCCATTTCTATGCGCTTTGAGAGGTCGGTTCCGTCGGTTATCTCGTGCGCCGAGCGGCAGATATTCTCGACCGGCTTCATCGTTTTGCGCGATATTAAATACGCCCCGACGGCGGCGATAATAATAAACGCCGGGAGAATGTATATGACCGTCATGGTTATTGCGTCGAACGCGCTCTTGGCGGCGTCGGCGTTGATGAATCCGCGTACCCAGACCGGGGGATAGGTCGAGTTACTGCATATGAATTCAACTTTGAAAACCGTCCTGTCCGCGTTTGCTGGCAGTTCAACGCTCAGCGAGCTGACTTCGTCGCGGGTCAGACCCGCGTGCTCGAGCGCGATATCAATCGCCTTTTCGCTGTTTATTCCGTCCTTGAACTCGGTGCTTTTGTAGACGGGGTCGCTGAGCCCGGACATCGCGGTGTCCGCCTCATATTTGATTATCTTTCCCGAAAAGGCGTCGATTTCGTATTCGTATTTGTTGAAATCGAGACGGGTGTCGTAATAATAATATTTGTTTCCGTCTGTCTCGAATGTTCCGACCACGCCGTTCTTGCGGTTCTCGCTGTTTATCAGCGCGGCGGGGGACTCGCCGTCGATATATCTGCCGCTTGAGTCAAAGACATTGCAGTAGACCTCGTCGACGAAGAAGGCAAAATCGTTCTCGATTTCGAGAATGCCGTTCTTGTATTCTATCTCGTCAACATTGCGCTCGACCGTGCTTATCAGCTCATTCTGCAGGCGCGAATCGGCAATCTGCGAGCCTGTTATCAGTATTCCTCCGATGCCGAGGGAGCTGACAACGGCGATGAGCAGCGTTATCCACACCGTTATCCGCAGCTTGAACGAAGAGCGGCGGCGCGCGGGTCTTGTTTTTTTATTTGATGACATAGCCTGCACCCCTCACGGTGTGAATGAGTTTGATATCCTCGCCCTCGTCTATCTTCTTGCGGAGATATCGGATATATACGTCGACAACATTCGTGCCACCCTCGTAGTCGTAGTTCCAAATGTGATCCTCAATTTTCTCGCGGCTGAGTACAACGCCCTTGTTCATCACAAGATATTGCAGCAGCTCATATTCCTTTGCCGAGAGCGATATCTCCCTGCCCGCGCGTTCAACGCGCCTCGCTGCCGTGTCGACTGTCAGGTCGCCGACGGAAATTATACCCGTCTTTTCTCCGTATTTTTTGCGCGTCATGACGCGCAGTCTCGCCGAGAGCTCGTCGAACGAAAACGGCTTTATCAGATAGTCGTCGGCACCGATGTCGAGCCCAGTGACCCTGTCCTCGATGCTGTCGCGCGCCGTCAGGAACAGCACCGGCGTGTCGATGCCGTGCGCCCTTATCTTTTTGACAAGCTCGAACCCGTTCATTATCGGCATCATGACATCGAACACCGCCGCGTCATAGTCGGTCGATGTTATCAGATCATATGCCTCGCCGCCGTCAAAACAGCTGTCCACGCTGTAGCCAGCAGCCTTGAGCTGCTTTGTGATTATCCTGTTGAGACTCTTCTCGTCCTCGGCAAGCAGAATACGCATTGGATCACCCTCCGGTATAATTATACAGATTTTATCATAGCGTGTAAAGATTAAACGAAGATTAGGAAATCGGGCGTGGGTATAAAAATAACACGAACACCGCAAAAGCAGTATTCGTGTTACTGGTGGAGACGAAGAGGATCGCTCGACGCACTGCCGTGCGCCGACACGCACGCGGACTTTCCGACCGTCCACCGGACGCTCGGAATTCTGCTTCGCAGAACCGTCCTGTTCGATCCTCTTCTAAAAAAATAACACGAACACTGCAAAAGCAGTATTCGTGTTACTGGTGGAGACG
>OLYN01000186.1_pt1 | contig 38832 bp, 42 predicted proteins | sample 1674231 | NCBI WGS metagenome assembly OLYN01 (sample SAMEA103958153, study PRJEB25191) | human gut metagenome
TTATCTCACCCCTAACGGGGTGACCCATTATAACTATACCTGAATTGTGGTATTTTTCATGTTTATTTTCGTTGAATATCAACTATTTATAACATCAAAGCATCATCAAAACCATGCAGAAAAAATATGGATTTTGAACACCCTACCTAGCGGGTTAATCCATTATATCGTACTTTTTCGACGACAAAATCCAATAAATCGTTGTGCGGTTGTGTTTTATGTTCGACGCTTATTTTTTGTCATTCTCTTTTGTCTTCTTTGTTCTTTTCTTGTAACGAAAGAGTTGACCTAAATTGGTGAAGTCGCGTTGCAATGTGATGCCCACACCTTGTGTGGTGAGCGAAGACTTGGTAAAGTAACGGTCGTTTGTCTCACTGTATGCACGCAAACTAATGTTGCCACGTGGTGTGAGAAGGTAACGAATGTCGAAGTCACCCACAAAGTTAGAGGTGTAAGATGGGTGGTCGCGGTAACCAAAGTTGCCATTGATAATTAAACGGTCGTTGAGCAAACGACCTTGTAATAATCCGTCTACTTCCATTGTGTTCCAACCTTGTGTGCCAGGCATAAAGTTCGTGCCAAATGACCAGTTAGACTGATTGCCCAAAACTGATGAAATGGCAGAGTTTAGTTGGCTAGTTAGGGTAGTGGAGAGGAATGAACGCATGGCTGCGCCCGATTGTTGTGTACCCTCTTCTGTGCCCGATGTACCAAGTGTGTTGGTGGTGAGGAAACGTCCTACGCCCAACAAGGCTATTACCTGTCGGCTCATATCCTCCTGGGTGGAGATGAGTTGACGCACCATTTGTTTCTCGTCTGACGATATATTGTGTAAATCGAGGTCGAAGTTTACTTGTGGTGCACGTGTTTTGCCTACAATATCGAGTATGCAGTCGGCACGTACGGTTTTACTAGCAAATCCTGAGGCATAGTTTAGGTCGCTCAGTGGCACACCTGTTACGGTGTAGAGTGTGTGGAGTGCCAAGTCTGCATCTAATGGATTTCCACCAAACACAATATTGCTACCTTGTTTCAGTGTGAGCGTTTTGCGTATGATGTTTTGAATGCTGAGGTTATATTGTCCACGATCTACTACGTATGTGCCATAAAGTTGGAATGCTCCCTTGTTGTGCCAATTTGCACGGAGTGTACCATTGCCATAGGTGGTAATCATGTCACCTGCTAATTCGTCGGTAATGATGCGTATTTGTGCTGCAGGTGTAGCGTTGATAATAAAGTTGAGTTGAATGTCGGTTTCAGAGTCATTGTTTTTGTCGTCTTTTACCAACTCGTTTTTAGTCGCAGCAGTGGGAGTGTGTAATGTGTCGGGCTGTGTAGCGTGGAAGTGAATCATGCGGTCGTCTTTAGAGAAGGCAGACTGCAATCCCAGGTTATAAGTAAATGTGGTAGGGGCACAAGGTTCTACAATGATGTTTGCCACCAAGTGTCCGGGGTAACCCGAAATGCCAATACTTCCGCTGCCCGTAGTGGTGCTGTAGAAGGGTAGGCTGGGCTCTTGCGGTTGGTCGTAGCACAAGAGTCTTTGGGCAGTAATGTCGAAGTCGTATTGCAGATTTTTGAGGTGTTTGTGACGTAGTTCACCATTTGCCAAACCTGTACCACCACGTCCATCTGTAAGAGCAAAGTTATGGAAGGCAAACTTGCCAGGAGTGAATAATACTTTTCCCTTATCAATGTGATAGGTTACACCCGTAGCCATTACTTTGGCATTACCTGTAGCTTCGACTTCGCCATCGAAATCGAGTTTTTTGAATGGTCCATACAGACGTATGGCACCTGTAGCTTCTGCATTAAAGTTACCGAAAATGCCATCAATATATCGGCGCAAGAAGTCGAGACGTGTATGATTTGTTTGTATATAAAGATCGAGTCCTTTTTCAGCCAATGACACGTAGCCATCTACATGCGTGCCATGTCCTGAAGTATGCGGAAGTTGCATATCGGCATCAAGATTGATGCGGTTTTCGTGTTTATTCCAATTGGCATTGATATGGGCATTTCCCATCTCGCCATCGTTAAAGGTGAAATGGGGCACATTGAGGGTGGCGTGTAATTGAGGTTGACCATTTTTTTGTGTAAAAACAGCTTGTCCTGTGGCTTGTCCGCCAAAACTTACCGCATCGAATTTTACGAGTTGCAGAATGTAGTCGATATCAATGTTTTGGAGTTGAGCAATAATTGAGTCGTTGTGCCCAGGGGCAATCTCACCATTTATGGTAAGCGATTGGTTGTTGTGAACAAGGCTTACGCCCTTCATTCCTAATTGCTTATTGATGTATGAAATATTACCCGATGATATGTTCCATAGGGTGTCGGCTAAGGCAAACTCTGTGGGTTGTATGTGCATGTCAAAGTTTACCCCTTTTTCGGTAGGCAAAAAACGGGTAATACTCTCAAAACTACCATTATAGCTTGCATCGTTAGTGCCACGCCAAGACACATTTGTGGTGAGTTCTCCATCGTGGGTGTCAAGTTGTGTGGCTATGCTGTAGTCTTGTCTTGATATGTTTTTGCGTGTTTGCAGCAGACAGTGGTAATTGTCGTTTTCACCATGCAAATAGATGCTAGGACGAATAAACTCTTGACCGCCTACAGCTATTTTATCGGCAAAGATGGTAAGCGAAGAGTGTGCATCGCCTGTGTGGATATTGCCTTGTGCACGTAGAGTGCCATCTACATTGATATCGACACCTAACATTTTGTGCAAAAAGTCTGTGCGCTTAAGTGTGGCATCAATGGCTAAGTTTGTGGTTGTATGGGCGTTGGCTGTATTCTTTACTAAACCAGGCAAGCATTTGTTAGCAATGGCAAATAGTCCTTGCTTGATATTTGCAGGGTTGAGGTTGCCCGAAAGGTCGGCATCTAAGAAATCGCTGCGTACAGTGAGATTTTGCTCGTGAGCTGCTGTGGTGTGGATGGATGCTTCTAAATTTTGAAGGGCATAGTCACCACGTTGGCTGTTTTGCATATTGAAGTTTTTCACATGCAGCATGGTGTTGGCAAATAGATTCTGCAAGTTGTCGACTTGTGCCTGGATATCACCGCTGAATGTAGCATTGTGGAAACCCGAATTTAGTCCTAAGGTGGCAGGAGCTATATGTGCGATGTGACCTTGCAGAGCAATGTTCGATACTTTGCCATTATTGAGTAGTGCCTGTGCATTTACCTGAAGATGGGCATTAGGGTCGTTACTGCGTATGTTCGAAGCAATATGTCCATTTGCCAAATGTAGTTTAAGCCCAATATTGCGATAGGTGTAGTTGTTCCAAACAAAAGAGGTAATGGTGCCATCGGCATCAACTCGTGGTTGTTTAGGCTGGCTTAAATCTGCGATGAAATGGGTAGAAAGTGTAGCTTGTGAAGGTATTTTGTCGTTGTTAAGCAACTTATCGGGGAGGGCACGGAAAAGTTTGGCACGAGCATCTATCTTTTTACCATTGATTGTAGCATCGGCAGCAATTTCGCCTACTGAAGTTTTGGCAAAAAGGGTTGATTCTATATGTGCTTTTTCGTAAGAAAGGTTGCCATTGGCATTCACATTGCCAATTCTTGATAGTATATCTGCGGTGGATTTGGGTAACTTTACCCATTGGGCTGCATCGTTAATAAGAGTTTGCGAAACACGTAGTGAGGATAATGCAAACTTAGTGTTTTGAAAAGCTTTTTTGCTATGGTCTATTGTAATGTTGCCATTCACCGAAAGTCTGTTTTCGGTGTCAGTGATACAAAGCTGCGAAAATTGCCATTTTTGTGGGGTAAAAAAGAATGTGCTTGATACGTCTAATGTAAGATTCATGCCCTCAGGAAAATGAATAAAGGGCTTTAAATCGGTGGTTGAGATGCGCATTTTGTTGCTAGTTGCCCCTATGCGCAAGGTTGACAAAAGAGATGAAAAATTTTTGCTTACGTCGTATGAGGCTATGAGTTGCCCTTGGTTAATGTGTGTATGGGGCATCTCTAAACAAAAATCTTCTATGCGTGCTTCGGTTTTGCTGGCATAGAGTTTAAAGTGCAAGTTATTAACTTGTAAACCCGAAGCTTCGTGAAAAGATAAAGAACGTATGCGCAGATTGATGGCAGAGTTAGTGATGCTTTTTAGGCTAATATTTGTGTTGATGTTTGACACCATCAAATGCTTCGTGTTGAACTTACCAGGTGTGTGTGGTGCATAAAGTTCGTTGTAAGCTACATTGACACGGCGCATAATGATGGAGTTAATGCGCAGATTTAACTTTGACTTTTTGGTTTTATCTTTGCTCGATAGCGCGTCAATCACAAACTGATAGTTGGCAGCACTGTCTGCTTTTTCTTTGTAGAGGTTTATGTGGCTATCGAGTAACGATACCGTACGCAAAGAAAGTTGCTCTTTAAAAAGCGAACGTAATTCTATTTTTGCTGAAGCCACATGCGAGGAAAGCATTTGTTTCCCTTTTAAGTCTTTTATTTCTAAATCTCTGATTATGAGTCTGTTAAATAGTCCAACTTCAATTCTTGATATAGAAACCTCTGTGCCGAGTTTTTCGCTTAAAGCTTGTGCTATGGTGTGCGTAATCCATTGTTCAGAAGGTCCAAAGTTGAGTATACCCAACAACAAGACGTATGCGCCAATTATGGTGCATACAACTGCGCGTAATATGTTGCGTAATTTATTGGATTTCACGTGGATATAGCTTATTACTTAATGCTGAGGCTTAAGTGTGCTTTTGCCTTAGTGTACAAAGTTACTGTTTTTTGCGTAAGATGACGATGTTTTATCGGCTTTTTTGGGGTGTGATGTTTAAAATTTATCAAATGTTCTGCATGGCTTTGTTTGCCAAGTTTTATATTATGGCGCAAGTTTTCCCCATGGGGAAACTTGCACCATAAATATATGCGACTTGAGGTAATCAAAACGACACGCACGTCCTATGAAAACGGCTGTTCGCCTAGGCCCAATCTCACCCATAACAGGGTGACCCGTTTGGTTGTGGTGTAACATATAACCAGGCATGTGAAGTAGAACAAGTTCTCTTCACATACCTGGCTACCTTATCTCACCCCTAACGGGGTAACCCATTAAAATAACACACGAATTAAGGCATTTTCTGCATTTATTCTTTTTGAATATCAATTATTTACGATATTAATTTTTATCAAAACCATGCAGAAAAATATTATAGATTTTGAACACCTTACCTAACGGGGTAACCCATTTAAACATGCCCCTTATCAAGGTCAAAAATCCGATAAAACCATGCAGAAAAAAATTATGGATTTTGAACACCTTACTTAACGGGGTAATCCATTATAACAATACATTAAAAAGTTTGTGTCAAAAAAATACGCTTACAACTCTAACTTTTGATCAGCATATTTCAGAACTAAAGGTCTGTGGGTGATGAAAATGAGTGTGCGGTTGGGGTAATGGGTGATAATGCGCTTGAGCACATTCTCTTCTGTTTCAGGGTCGAGTGAAGAGGTCGCCTCATCGAAAATATAGATATTGCCTTTCGACAAAAGGGCACGGGCAATGGCTATGCGTTGGGCTTGTCCTTCTGAGAGTCCATCGCCTGATTCGCCACAAATGGTGTCTAATCCGTTGCTCTTTTTATAAACAAACTCAGCATCTGCTAAATAGAGGGCTGTTTTTATGTCTTCTTCGGTTGCATGAGGGTTACCTTGCAACAAATTGCTGCGGATGGTTCCCGAAAAGAGCGTATTTCCCTGTGGTACATACGAGAAGTTTGCACGCATATTGGCTTCCATTGTATAGGATTTGCCCGAAGCATCGACCATAGACACGGTGCCCTCGCAAGGCTTGATGAGTGATAATAACAAACGAATAAGGGTGGTTTTTCCTGCTCCTGTTTTACCCACAATAGCTGTTACACTTCCTGCAGGGAATGTGTAATTGAAATCATTGAAAATTAAGCGTGATTTGTTTGTGTATTGAAATTTTACTTTATCTAAATTAAGTCCTACGGGACCTTTAAGAATGAGCGGTTCTTGTTGCTCTTCTTGCGATATGTCTTCAAGCTCCATAAGTCGTTCGGCTGCAGTAAACGAGGTGATGAATATGGGGACAAATTTAGACAAGTTGCGCACAGGATTTTGTATCTGTCCTACTAACTGTATGAAGGCAAGCATGGCGCCATAAGTGATGAGACCTTGCGAAAGACTGGTGGTGCCCCATACAAAGGTTACAAAATAGCCTGTGCCAAAACCTATATTTAGCAAACTCGATGATATTGTAGAGTAGCGTGTGCGCTGTAAAATCACATTATGGAGTGAACTTTGCTGTGTGTTGAGTTTTTCAATGAAGAAAGAAACTTTTTGCAAGGTTTTTACCACAAGCACGTGTTGTAGGGTTTCTTGTATTAGAGATTGTATGCGGCTATCCTCATCGCGTGCTTCGTGGGTGAGCTTGCGCATTTTCTTTACATAAAGCTTGCTGCTGACGATGAAAACGGGAATAATGCATACGATAATCACAGCCAAAGTTTTGTCCATAAAAAAGAGCAAGAAGAAGGCTCCCACAAACTGTGTGAGTGTGGTGATGAGCGATGGGATGCTTTCTGTAATGAAGTTTACCACATCGTTTACATCGTGCTCAATGCGGTTTGTGAGGTTGCCCGTGTGATATTTTTTGAGTGCAGTCCATTCACTATTGAGCAACTTCGAAAATATGTGTCGACGCATACTGTTTTGAGCCTTTACCCCTAAAATAGCTCGTATCCATCGCGAAGAAAGACTTAACAGTATGCGTGCCACCATGACAAGCGCTATAAGCCCAAAGGCTTGTGTAAGGGTGATGGTGTTGTTATTGTGGGTAGCTACATCGACTGCCAATTTGGTGGTCCAAACAAAGGCCAAATCGAGAAAAACAAGTGCTACACCCACTATGGTGTTGAGAAATGTTTGTAACCTATGCCCTTTGAGCAGATGGGTGAGGTAGTGTATGATTTGTGGAATAGGGCGTGTCATATAGAGAAGGGAAAGAAGAGCATGAGTAAGTGATAGGAGATGTCTAAGTTTGCAAATTAAGGGTTGATGGCTAATTTGCGTAGACGCATTTTAGAATCACCCTTATGCGCGGTGGTCGGCACCCCACATCATCTTGTCTCTTAGTGTTTCAAAAAAGTGTTTGTGTGCTATTTTTATAACTTTAACGGCATAGGGAGCACACTTCGCGGTGATAGTGGTTGCATGGTTTAAGCTTTCGCTCTGACCATCGCAAGCTAAAAGAAAGTTGTTGGTGCGGCTGCGTACTTCCATTTTTATTTCAACGTCGTCTCTAACCACAACGGGGCGAACAGCTAAACTATGGGGTGCAATAGGGGCTATGCAAAAGGTGCCCGATTGTGGTACTAACACTGGACCACCTACGCTGAGCGAATAGCCCGTAGAACCTGTGGGGGTTGACACGATAAGTCCGTCAGCCAGGTAGTTGGTTAAGAAATTGTCGTTTACGTAGGTATTGATTTCGATGAGCGAAGAATTGTCGTGCTTTAACACAGCAACTTCGTTTAAGGCAAAGGGATAAAAGTCTGATCGTACCCCATTTTTCATTACCTCTAATGCCTTGCGGTTTTCTATCACATAATCGCCTTTGCAAAGTGCTTCGAGCGAGGTGTTGATGTTCTCGGGCGAGATGTCGGCAAGAAATCCTAAGCGTCCAGTGTTAATGCCAAGAATGGGTATACCGCTTGAACCCACTAAGGCTGCGGTGCCTAAAAAGGTGCCATCGCCACCAATCGAAATAGCTACATCAACTTGGGGAAGTGTTTCCTTGCTGAATATTTCAACATTGTTTAGCACTACATCTAAGTTGTGATCTATGAAATCGGCAAAGTCGCTCTCTACCCATATTTGGACACCTAATTCTTCAAGTTTCTTAAAAATACGCGCCACATATTGGTTTTTTTAGTTTGATATATGTTGCCGAATAAAGCAAATTTGAGATTTGAATAATTCATATCAGGCTAAAATAATTTAATTGTTAGGGTTAGAATCTTAAATTTTGATATAGAGGTGTACGCGGAATTATAAAAAATCGTACTTTTGTATCAAACAAAAAACTAACAAGCGCAAATTTACATCTTTCGTTTGGATTATCGATCAATTAACATGACAAAGTTAAGTGTAAATATTAATAAAATAGCCACTTTACGCAATGCGCGTGGTGGTAATAATCCTGATGTGGTACGTGTGGCATTGGATTGTGAACGATTCGGTGCACAGGGCATTACGGTTCATCCCAGACCGGATGAAAGACATATTCGTCATCAAGATGTTTTTGATCTGCGACCGCAACTCTCTACAGAGTTTAACATAGAAGGCTATCCAAGTGAGGATTTTTGCAATCTTGTGATAAAAGCTAAGCCTGCTCAAGTTACATTGGTGCCCGATGCTCCCGATCAGTTGACTTCGAACCACGGATGGGATACAAAGAATAATATTGAATTTCTTACACCGATTGTAAAACGTTTTAAGGATGCGGGTATTAGAGTAAGCATTTTTATTGATCCCGATAAAGAAATGGCTGATTATGCCAAACAAATTGGGGCAGACCGTGTGGAACTCTATACTGAACCTTATGCTTCGCAATATGCTACGGACAGAGAAAAGGCTATTGCTCCTTTTATAGAGGCTGCTCGTCATTGTCGCGAAATAGGGTTGGGGTTAAATGCCGGACACGACCTTAGTTTGCAAAACTTAGCATACTTCCACGCTTGTATCCCTTGGGTTGACGAGGTTAGTATCGGTCATGCATTAATTTGTGACGCCCTCTACTTGGGATTAAGAGAAACGATTAAGGAGTATCTTAACTGCTTAAAATAAGCACGGTTCTAAAGATTTGAACCTAAATTACATATAACTATAACATTTTTCGAAAAAAGAAGGAAATGGTTTATTTATTGCTTGCTGATGGTTTCGAAGAAATTGAAACAATTGGTACCATCGATATCTTGCGCCGTTGTGGTTTGCAAGTGCAAACTCTCAGTGTTACTGGAAAACGTGTGGTAACTGGTGCGCACGGAATTATTATTAAAGCTGATAGCTTGTTCCGCAAAAATCACATTGTTGACTGCGAGGCTTTAGTGTTGCCTGGTGGTTCAAAGGGTGCAGAAACTATGTATAAGAATTCTGTAATCCGCATGGTTATTAGCAATTATGCTAGTGATGGAATCCTTATTGCAGCTATTTGTGCAGCTCCGATGGTGCTCGGTGCAGCGGGTGTGTTGAAAGATAAACATGCAACGGTATACCCTGGACTCGAACAATATCTTGAGGGTGCTACTGTGCATCGCGAGGCTCTAGTGATTGAACACGATAACCTTATTACTGCTGCAGGACCTGCAGCTACACGTTTGTTTGCTTTTGCTATAGCACGTCGCTTGGTTGATAATGCTGCTGTTGTTGACCAGGTTGAACACGATATGCTTTTTGCTGGATTTGACAGTTCTGTGAACCAAGTATTAAAGTTTAAAGGCTGATAGATGTTTTTTTGAAGGAACGCCCATGTTAGGGCGTGTGCTTCATGAAAATTTAGCAAACAATAATGCTGAATCCGCTTCAAACAGATATTAAATATCTTAAAGGGGTCGGTCCCTTAAGAGCTAAAACGTTGGGTGAAGATTTGGGTATCTTCACCCTTCGTGATTTATTGTATACTTTCCCCTATAAATATATAGACCGTAGCGTAATCTACCAAGTGCGTGACTTGGTGGACGGCATGCCCTATGTGGTGCTGAAAGGACAAATTACCTCGAAGGTTATTGAGGGGACTGGACGACGTGAACGTTTGGTTGCCTCTTTCTCGGACGGTACTGGCTATATCGAACTTGTGTGGTTTAACAGCATAAAAGTTTTCGACAAAAAACTGCAATATAACCACAACTATATTTTGCTTGGCAAACCCAATAGTTTTAATGGGCGCATAAGCATTGTGCATCCAGAACTTGAAGATGCAGAGACTTTCTTGAATCAACCGCTAACCATGCAACCTCACTATCATACCAGTGAGCGCATGAAACGACAAGGTTTTAGTTCAAGAAATATGTCAGACTTGGTTGATCGTGCTTTTGCCTTGTTGGGGAATATGCCGATTGCCGAAACTTTGCCCGATTACATTCTAAAACGCTATGCTTTGCAAGGGATAAATAGAGCCTTACACACACTTCATAAACCCGTAAAGTCTACCGATTTGCCCGAAGCAAGTCGTAGAATGAAGTTTGAGGAACTCTTTTACTTGCAACTCGACATATTGCGCTATACGCAAAATCGTAAACTCCATTACGATGGATATGTGTTTAATAGAGTGGGGGAGAACTTTATGCGTTTTTATAACGAGTGTTTGCCTTTTACGCTCACAGAAGCACAAAAGCGTGTGGTGCGCGAAATCAGAAAGGATGTTTCTACGGGTAGCCAAATGAATAGACTCTTGCAAGGTGATGTGGGAAGTGGCAAAACGATGGTGGCACTTTTATGTAGTTTGCTTGCTGTAGACAATCATTTTCAGGCTTGCATAATGGCTCCTACTGAAATTCTTGCTGAACAGCATTTTGCTTCGATTTCTTCGTATCTTGAAAAACTGCCTTTAAAGGTAGAATTGCTTACAGGTAATGTGAAGGGTAAACGCAGAAAACAGGTGTTGCAAGGGGTGAGCGATGGTAGTGTTGACATTCTTGTGGGTACACACGCACTTATTGAACCGAATGTGGTTTTCTCGAACGTGGGACTTGTGGTGATTGATGAACAACATCGTTTTGGCGTGAAACAACGTGCAAAATTGTGGTCGAAGAATGCAAAGCCTCCCCATATTTTGGTGATGACAGCAACTCCCATTCCTCGCACATTGGCTATGACTGTGTATGGCGACTTGGATGTGAGTGTGATAGATCAACTTCCTCCCGGACGAAAGCCTATTCAGACAGTGCATTACCGACAGTCTGATCGCGAAAAGTTGTATCAGGGCATGCTTTATCAGTTGCAACTCGGACGTCAAGTTTATGTGGTTTATCCTCTGATTAAGGAAAACGAAAAACTCGACCTTCACGACTTGCAGAATGGTTATGACTTGTTAGTAGACGTTTTCAAAAACTACAAGGTGGGCATGGTGCATGGTAAAATGAAACCTGCTGAAAAAGAAGAGGCAATGGCTGATTTTAAGGCACAGAAAACGCAAATTCTTGTTTCGACTACGGTGATCGAGGTAGGTGTAAATGTGCCTAATGCTTCGGTAATGGTAATCGAAAATGCCGAGCGCTTTGGTCTTGCTCAGTTGCATCAATTGCGTGGTCGTGTGGGGCGTGGTGCTGAACAATCTTATTGTATTTTGATGACAAAAGATAAACTTGCTGAAAACTCGCAACGACGTATGCAAGTACTTGTAGAGAGCACAGACGGATTTGTTATTGCTGAGGAAGATATGAAACTTCGCGGTCCGGGCGATCTTGAAGGTACAGCACAAAGTGGCATGCCTTTCGATTTGAAGATAGCCAATATTGTGAAAGATCAAGACTTGATGGAATTAGCTCGTGAGGCAGCGAAAGAGGTCCTTGAGCAAGATCCACAACAATCGCTACCACAAAATGCAATTATTTGGTCACATCTTGACATGTTAAAGAAAACGCAGATAAATTTTTCGGCGATTTCTTAATCTTTTGAATGGGGCGTTTTGAAGTTTTGAAAAGAGTTTTTTTAACAAGAGAAAATATAAAACATATTTTGTGTGATGAGTACCGAAAACTTTTTATTACGTTTTGTAAAGAATTGGACTTTGCCCATAGCTATTGTTACGGGAGCATTAGCCTATCTTGTGTATTCGCATTTATCCGTATTAAACTTTACACGTCCTTATGCAGCTCCAACGGTTGCTATTGTACAACCAGTGCTTATTTTCTCAATGTTGTTTCTTTCGTTCTGTAAAATAGACGTGAAACAATTACGACCGCGTATTTCGCATTTATGGTTGTTGCTTATTCAGTGTGGAAGTTTTTCGTTGCTTTGCTTATTGGTGCATTTTTTGCCCACGATGAGTAGTCGTGTGGTGGTTGAGGCTGCAGCACTTTGCTTGATATGTCCCACAGCCACGTCTGCGGCAGTAGTCACGCAAAAATTGCATGGTGATGGTGCGGATATTACCATGTATACTTTGCTTATCAATTTGGCTGTATCTGTTGTTGTTCCTGTCTTTATCCCCTTAGTGGGTGGACATGTGGGTTTATCCTTCCTTACAGCTTTTTGGTCTATTATGCAACGTGTTTTCCCTATGTTGATATGTCCGCTTATAGCTGCACAGTTAGTGCGATGGTTGTTGCCCCATTTACATGATTGGCTTGTGTCTTTTCACAATCTTGCTTTTTATCTTTGGGCAGTAGCATTAAGCATTGCCATAGCTGTTACTACTCGTAGCATTATGCACACACATAACTCTCTGTCTCTTATTGGGGGAATTTGCATAGCTTCGTTATTTTGCTGCATCATACAGTTTGCTATAGGTCGTATAATTGGTCGTCATTATAATCGTTCGGTAAGCACGTGTCAGTCTCTTGGACAAAAAAATACGGTTTTTGCCATTTGGATGGGATACACCTTCCTCGACCCTGTAACGTCCTTAGCTGGTGGTTTTTACAGTATATGGCACAATTTGTATAATACTTATCAGCTTAGAAGAGAGGCAAAAAAATAGATGAATAGGTTTACTGAGGAGTATTTACTTATTAAAGTTTCCCATATTTTTTGTGGGTGCTTAGTAATCTTGCCCTTTGAATAGCTGTTATTAAATGTAGAAAACGAATGTAGTTCTAACAGATTAACAGCATAAAGTTCAAGATTCTTCAAAAAATAAGCGTAAAAAGTTGGTATTTGAAATAATTTTACTACCTTTGCACTCGCAAAAAGGAATTTACTTATTTGCAACGGGGCGTAGCGCAGTCCGGTTAGCGCACCTGCTTTGGGAGCAGGGGGTCGTGGGTTCGAATCCCGTCGCCCCGACAAACATTTTAAACCGTTGGTTTTCAAGGATTTATGACTTGAGAGCTAACGGTTTTTTCGTTGTATATGGCTCATTTTTCAGTTATATTTTGTTAATTACGACCAATTATTTATGTGTTTTTATGCACTTTTGTGTCGCTTTGTGTGGCTTTTTCACAGGTTTCTCACAAAAAAAGGCAAAAAACGTGTTTTTACTGATTTTGAATACAATTATTAACGCTGAAAAATTGAGTTTGGCATGGCTTATAAATTAAAATGGTATTTGGATTTAAGGAAATTAGATAAGGACGGTAGGGGAAGATTATATTTGGCTGTATATAACCAGGGAAGCACAGGACTGATTCCTACAGGGGTGGCACTGATGGAGGGTGATTGGGGGAACGGACGCGTGATGAGGAGGGTGCCACTTGCTGATAAGCTAACCAATATGCTAAAAGAGAAAATGGTTAGGGTGCAGCTGGCGATAGAAGAACTTGCCTTGAGCGTGGACGTGAACTCGATGAAGGGAACGGACTTAAAGAAGGCTGCACTGAAGTATTTAAACCTAGATGCTAAGGGGAGATGTGTGGGCAAGGTGGGGACTTTCAAGGAGTTCGCCAATAGGTATGTGGCAAGAATTAGGAATGAGAGGACGAGAGGGGTGTATGAGGGTACGGTTAAGAAGATTGGGAAATATTGTGACCTTGAGCAGTTGACTTTTGAGGATATAAAGGTGGGGTGGCTGAAGGACTTTGAGGCTTGGATGGGTGAGACGTGTGGTGTGAATGCGAGGGGGATTCATTTGAGGAATATTAGGGCCCTGTTTAATGCTGCGATAGATGAGGAGGTTGTGGGGGCTGATGTGTATCCGTTTAGGCGCTTCAGGATTAAGAAACAAGCCACGATGAAAAGATCGCTGACGGTGCAGGATTTGAGGCGGTTGCGGGATTATCCTTGTGAGGATTGGCAGCGTAAGTACGTGGATATGTTTATGTTGTCGTTTTACTTGTGTGGGATAAACATGGTAGATTTGGTGGCGCTACCTAAGATTAGGAGGGGTGATGTGATAGAGTTTAGGAGGAGTAAGACGGGGGTGCCTTGTAGGATGAAGGTGCCTGATGTGGCTTGGGATATTATTGAGAGGTATGCGGGGAGGGATAGGTTAGTGTGTTTTGGTGAGGACTGTGTGGGTGTAGGGGCTTGGCATGATAGGTTGCACAGGATGAATATGGCGCTGCAGAAGGTAGGTCCTTCGAGCTACGTATATGTGAGGGCTAAGGGCAGGGGGCGTAAGTTGAAGCGTGAGAAGGTGTATGAGGGTTTATTCCCTGAGTTGACATCGTATTGGGCAAGGCATACTTGGGCTACGTTGGCAGCTGAGGTGGATGTGCCTGATGCGGTGATAGATGCTGCATTGGGTCATAGGTCGCCTTATCCGATGGCTGATATTTATATACGGCGTAATTATAAGAAGGTTGACGAGGCTGTGGATAAGGTGATTGCTTATTTGAATTGTTGTGATGTTATGTTGTGAGATTGTGGCATGTGTTATGGGCTTTTCTTAACGGGAAAGCCCTTTTTATTGCAAATGAACTTATGCAAATAAAACTGCGCTCCCTTACCATTGGGATGGTAGGGGAGCGCGGTGTTTTGTATTATAGTAAACATAACCTTTATTCTATACCTTTGTATTATTAACAATGTTAAGTAACGCGGTTATGTGCTGCAAATATAGTGCAAATGGGAAACATTTCCCAAATGAAAATGCAAATATTTTCAGATGAGAATATGAAATAAGAAACAAAGAACAATAATATGAAGAATTTAGGACAATTAGAACAGTTAATTGGCGCATTTGGGAAAGGTAATCAGAGTTCATTTGCTAGAGTATCGGGCATTAATATCAGTACTATAGCAACATGGTTAGCGCGTAATAACTTCGATCCCGAGCGTATAAAGCGTGCTCTTCCTCAAGTTGATGGTAATTGGTTGCTAACGGGGGAGGGGGAGATGCTGTTGCCTGAAGAAGGCTCGAGTTCTGTGCATGTGAGTGGACATCATAACACGGCACAAGTAAACTCGTCAGGTAGCTTAGAAGTCAGTAATTACGGGGCTTCTGATACTTCCGAAGCCGAAAAAGATGTGCAATTATTAAAGCAAAAAATCTCCTCTCTAAATGCCCTACTCGCTGAAAAAGAACGCCTCATAAACGTGCTCCTCGACCGTAAATAAACCCTCTACGTTCGTAGAATAAAGGTTATGTTTACAAGCAAAATGGATAAAAAAAATAGGATTGTGAAGACGTGGAGTCCAACGCGGACGATGCGTGCGATGGGGGTTGGTACACAGATTTCGTTGCCCCTGGTGATGGTAGGTAGTCCACAGGCTATGTATATGGCCAAGATGCGGTTGAATGCTGAATGTGGATGGGAACAGTGGTTGGTGAAGGTTACCGAGGTGGTTGACGCTAAGGGTATGCCGAGGAAGCGTGTGATTGTGGAACGACGTGCACGACCTACGGATTTTCCCCTGCAGCCCCCCACTGCTGCTGTGAGTGACGAACCGAATATGAAAGAAAAGAAAGGAGGACATGAAGATGACTGATGTGAGACCAAAGGTGGAGCCCGATGGGCGTTACACTGTGACCGATGCTCGCAAGGCTTTAGGTATATCGCACAGAGCGATGTATGATTGGATTAACAAGGGCTGGATTAAGTGTGAGTATAGGAAGGTTGACTGTAGGCGTTTTATCTTGGGTAGTGAGATTCTGCGCGTGTGGGACGACTTTTATAGATAGAGTTGGATTTCATCCTTCGTTTTCTCGCCATGGCATAACTCGAGCAAGCTCGGTTCTGCTCATTTGGCTTAACGAAAACGTTCGGCACGTAAGAAGTAGAAGACAATAACTGAAAACAAATGGTGCTTGGGAGGTGACGTGCCAACGCGTTACGCTGACACTATGACATATCCCCTAAAAGGACTGCGCGGGGGTGTGGGGTGTGAAGACATCGAGTGGTATAGGGTTTGTGCACGGTGGTGCATGTGGTGGCTGCTATGCGTGGCGATGTGCCTGGGTGCTATATGTGAGCTATAAGATTATTAACAACGAAAAAAAAGATTGAATATGAAATGGTGTGTGACTTTAGATGCTGTGGCGCGAGGTGCTAAGTGGTTGTTGTGTGGTGTGGTGATGTGTGTGGGCTTTGCGATGGCTGGGCGGATGGACTATGAGGACCATGTGTTGACCGAGATGAAGAATAACGGCAGCTATGGTGCGATGGTGAATGCTCATCCTGACTGGAGCGAGCACGAGTTGGTGGAGGCGTATGTGGCTGGGCGTGATGGTGTGCGTGGTAACTAATGAAACGGAAATGCCGAGCAGGGTTGTGTGAGCAGAGCAACGTGGTGACTGCTGCATGTGTTGTGCCAAATTGTGTGGCTTGCGCCTGAGGTTTTATTGCTTGTATGGCGGGCTGCACGAAACAGTGAATATTAACATGTTTATTAAAAGGAGTGGTGGCATGGCGGTGGCGGTGTGCGTTTGTGATGACGCTTGCAAATTGCGGTTCGACTCCGCGACTCGGCACATTGTTTTTTTTATGGTGTGAAGATTTTTACACTTTACTCATTGGTTACTATTTTTTTGTGCTTGCCTGCTGTGAAGCCCGTGGGCACCACCTTGGTGGGATAGGCTGTTAATGGGATAGGCAGCTGTAAAATCGGAACATTAGTGGGGTTCGACTCCCCACCTCACCGCAACTTTAATTTAAGGGTGGGCATGACTGCTTGTATGTGTGCGTATGGCCCACGCTGATATTGCATCCATAAAAAAAACGATAAAGAATGATTAGTAAAGAAACGATTGACCTGGTGCTGGACCGCACGATCCTTGAGGACGTGGTGCGTGAGAGCGGTGTGGCGCTAACGAAGCGGGGTAAGGACTTGGTGGCTTGCTGTCCGTTTCACGAGGAGAAGACTCCGAGTTTTTATGTGTCGCCAAGTAGACAGTTGTGGTACTGCTTTGGTGGTTGCCAAGAAGGAGGCAACGTGATAAGTTATGTGATGAAGCGCGAGGGGCTGACGTTTGTAGAGGCTGTGAAGAGGCTTGCTGAACGTGCGCACATTGAGGTGGAGAACGAAGCCACCGAGGATGCCAACACGGAGCAACAACGGCTGAAGCGCGAGGCGATGACGCGACTGAACAAGAAGGTGGCGGAGCTTTATGGCTCGTTGCTGCACGATGGCAGTAATGCGGACGCGGTGACTGCGCTGAATTATGCGCATCAACGGTTTGGCAAGAAGTATGTGGAGGAGGCAAAAATGGGTTATGCCCCTAACAAATGGAACACGCTGACTGAGTGGGCACGCAAGATGGGCGAGAGCCAAGAGTTGTTGATAGAACTTGGGCTGCTGAAGCGCAAGGAGGAGAATGGACGGGTGTATGACTTTTTGCGTGGACGATTGGTGATTCCGATTACGGACCGACGTGGCGAAGTGATAGGCTTTACTGCCCGTAACCTTGTGGACAATGTGGACGCTGCTAAGTATGTGAACTCTAAGGAGAGTGAGGTGTATCATAAGGGTGACACGGTGTTTGGCATGAATGTGGCTTTTGCGCAGGCTCGCAAGGAGGAGCGCATGTATTTGGTTGAAGGTGCGCCTGATGCGATGAAGATGCACTCGGTGGGTATCGATAACGTGGTGGCTACGTTGGGCGGTAACTGGACGGAGAAGCAGTTTGAGTTAGTGAAAAAGGCTGCTACGAACGTGTGCTTTATTAACGATGCCGACCCTGTGCCCATGGGCAAGCGTTATGGTACGGGCATTGGTTATGTGCTGCGCAATGGTGAGTTGGCCATGAAGCAGGGGTTGAACGTGACTGTGCGCGAACTGCCTTGCAAAGAGGGTAACTTGAAGCAGGACCCTGGCGACTTTTTTACGACCAGCGCAAGGCTGAATGAGCTAAAGGAGGAGGACTTTGTGACGTGGGCTGCGCAAAAGATTATAGACAAGGATGCTCCGAGCGACCGACTGAGTGCAGCGCTAAAGCAAGTGGCTACGTTGGCATCGTATGTGGTTGATGACACGCTACTGGAGATGTTGATTGACGGCCTTAACAAGGTGCGCAGAGGTAAGGAGTTTTGGCGTGGACTGATACAGAAGGTGCGATGGGACCGCGAGAAGACGGATAAGCGCAAGAATGGCGAGATTGACCTTAGGGAGTATGGCTTCTATAAGGAGGCGGGCGGTTATTGGGGTCAGACGGAGAAGGGCTCGGAAATTCAGTGGAGCAACTTTACGATGAAACCTGTGTTTCACATTAAGGATGCTGATCAGCCGAAGCGCATCTTTTATATAAAGAACAATAAGGGTGCTGAAGATGTGGTAGAAATGTCGATTGAGGACTTAGTGAGTTTGAGCAAGTTTAGGCAACGCATTGAGAGTATTGGTAACTACATGTGGATGGCAGGCGACCGCGAACTGATGAAGCTCAAGACTTATCTCTACGAAAACACGGAGACCTCACGACTCATTAAGCAGTTGGGGTGGAACCAAGCAGGCTTTTATGCCTTTGGCAATGGTGTGTGGATGGATGGCTCGTTTAGAAAGGCTGATGAGTTTGGCGTGTGCCGATTGCAGAGTGGCGAGAATTGGTATATACCCGCAGCCTCGAAACTTTATAAGGAAGACCGCAAGAAGTTTGAGCGTGAGCGCAAGTTTATCCATCAAACCTTGCAGAATGTGCCTTTTAGGGGGTATATGGAGGACTTTGTAATGGTGTATGGCAACAATGGTATAGTGGGTTTGTGTTATTGGTTGGCTGCCTTGTTTAGGGATGTGGTGACGGATAGCACACGCTCCTTCCCTTTGCTGAATTTGTTTGGTCCTAAGGGTTCGGGTAAGACTGAACTGGGTGCTGCGCTGATGGCGTTTTTTGTGAGCGACAATAAGCCACCCAACTTGCGCAACTCTACGGCTACGGCACTGAACGACGACGTGGCTTTTGCCTCGAATGCTCTTGTGCATCTCGACGAGTATAAAAACGACATTCGCCCTGACAAGATTGAGTTCTTGAAGGGACTGTATGACGGTGTGGGACGTGTGAAGATGTCGGGTGCAGCGTTTGACGCTCGCATTATGACGAGTGTGAAGAGCGGTGTGATAGTTTCGGGACAGGAAATGCCGACTGCTGACCCAGCATTGTTTTCGCGTTGTTTGTTCTTGTCGTTTCCTCGATCGGAGTTTAGCACCGAAGAGTGCCGACGCTTTGCAGCGCTACGCGAGGTGCAAAAGTTTGGTTTGTCGTTTTTGACGATTGAAGTGTTGAAGCATCGTAAACACTTTGCAGCCAACTTTGCCGATAACTATGCTTTGGTGCGCGACGAGGTGAACCGCATGACGGATTATGCACGTTTGGACACTCGTATTGTGGAGAATTGGTGTAAGGTGGCAGCAGCGTTTAAGGTGCTTGAGGCGAAGTTGGACTTTCCGTTTCACTATGCCGAGGTGTTGCGCTTGTGCGTGGATGGCATCAAGACGCAGAACGACATATTGAACACGGGTAACGAGCTCGCTGTGTTCTGGACGGCTGTGGCTTACTTGAAGAACACGGGCGAGGTGTTTGCCACTGCCGACTATAAGATAGCCACCTTGCAAACGCTGCGCACTACGAAGCAAGAGTTTGACTTTGGCACTCCAAGGCGCGTGATCTACGTGAACAAGAGCCGATTATTTAGCCTCTACAAGCGTGCAGCTTTGCAAACGGGTGACTCGGCCTTGCCTGAGGATTCGCTGAAGATATACCTCGAGAACTCGGACTACTTTTTGGGTTATGCGCGAAGTGTGCGTTTCAAACAGATTATTCACGGCATAAAGCAAGTAGTGGTTACGGGCGATGGTCATACGCGCGACAAAGAACAAGTGTTGCAAGCTATGTGTTTTAACTATGACAAGATAGTGGAAAGGTATGGCATTGAACTCGAAGACCAGCTAAGTGGTGGATTTACTGACTAACCAACAATAATGGATTATGAAAAAGAACGAAACGGAAAAAGAGTTGCCAAGGCCCTGTGCCAAGTGCCGACGCGGTCAAGAGGGGCTTTGCAACTGTAACTATTCGGGCGGTGCGGGTTATCCTTGCCAAGGGTATACTGACAACCCTAACACAGCCCTACATCTACGCCCTAATTTTTAACCCCTAAAAAAGTTTTTGATATGAAGCTAAGACAAGCGCGAAAGATCCTCAAGCGCAAATTTGAGATAGAAACCAAGCTACGGGATCATGGCACACCACGCCCCAAGAATTATGGCAGTATTATACGGAGCCGTGAAACAAAAGCATGTGCTGTAGTTAACCATCAGACTTCGGTTGGCAGAACGATCAACTGGTTAAACAATAAATACATGGCAAAGATTCACAAGGAATTGAGAGCCAAAAACCCAAATTTATTTAGAACAAACCCTGATAAAAACAAAAAGACATGGAAGTAGAAATTGAAGCAATGATTGAAGATACTGAAATCCTTAGGTATGTTTCAGAATCCAAACAATCAACAGTGATTAAAAATATATTTTATGAATGCACTGAAGATTCACAACAGAGATTTATCAGCGAACTTGATGATTCTTACCTTGTTAAAGAATTAGAAAGAAGAGGTTTTACGATAACTAAAAACAAATAACAATGACACAAACTCAATTTAAAAAATACACCCCACTATGAAACAAGAACAAGTAACAATTAAAGCCGTGTGTCGTGGTCGTTATGCTGCCCTGCCTCGACGCATGCACCCAGGCGATGCAGGCTTTGACTTGGTGGCGAACTCTCGACAAATGGACATTGAGAACAACTGCTATGTGTATGGCACAGGTTTGAGCGTAGAGGTTCCGAGAGGTTACGCCATGTTTATCTTTCCTCGCTCGTCGTGCTATAAGCATGCAGCATTGATGACCAACTGTGTAGCTGTGATAGATTCGGGCTACCGTGGCGAGATTCACGTCGTGTTTAAAGGGCTGACCTCTTGCTACAAACTTGGCGATCGCATAGCACAAGCCGTGGTTATGCCCGTGCCCGAGGTGTGTTACCAACAGGTGGAAGCGCTTGGCGAAGGCGACCGAGGTGAAGACGGATTAGGTAGTACAGGTGTTTAATTTAATAACTAAGTAATTATGAACATTGCAGAAATTTTGAAGAAGTGCCCGAAAGGGATGAAGCTTTATAGCTCACTTTACGGAGAAGTTGAACTTGTAAAAGTTAAGGATAACACTATATATCCAATAGTGGTTTCTTGCCTTGAATTTGAAAATTATATAATGAAATTTGACAAGGATGGGAAAAACATGACTGCGCATAAAGAGCCTACGCTCTTCCCATCAAAAGACCAACGTGATTGGAGCAAGTTTGGAGCGAATGACCAAGTGCCCGACCAAGGAACCAAACATCAGTTCAAGCCATTTGATAAGGTGCTTGTGCGAGATTTAGACAGCGAGAGGTGGCGATGCGACTTTTTTGAGAAACAAGAAGAAAACGAAGGCTTCAATGTAAGGTGCTTCCGTGGCGTATGGTGTCAGTGCATCCCCTACGAAGGCAACGAACACTTATTTGGAACAACAAACAATCCCGAAGAATGAAACCGAGAAAGAAACTAATCGAAGAAGCAAAAGCAGACGGAACACTTGATAAGTGCGACAGACTAATTAGTTCAGCATTCTTGCTCTTTGTGATTGCGCAAGACTTCTATGATGAAGCAGGCGAAAAGCTATCAAAACACAAGCTATTGCTCGGAGAAGATAAAAAGCAGTTCAACAAGAGCATAGACGAGATGAGCAAATATACACGCGACTTTGCTCAAACCTTCTTGGACGGACGTAAAGGAGGTAGGATGTTTAATGAAGATTGGGGCATATACAAGGATAAAATTTTGAAGTTGCTTGAATTAGAGGAGGACTACAAATGAAAAGAAAGTACAGAATAAAAAAGTATGAGCGCGAGGATGTAGACGTTTGGCTGAACACACAATACATGGATGTTGCCCCACGAATCAACGTCTACGCAGTGCAAATGCGCGTGATGTGGTTTTGGGTAACCATCAAAGAGTTTGATGACGATTCTGATTGGGTGGGCTATTCGCGTGCTCAAAACCTCATGGACGAACTTAACAAAGAAACATTATAAACCCCACAAACAAAAAAGATTATGGTAATAGACATTAAAAAATGCGAACTTCGCACAGCAACTCCCAACGACTTTAAAGTCGAAATTAGAGAAATAGTGCAATGTTTAGAAAACTATGTGAACAAAGATCTCGAGCAACGTCGCGTGTTGCTCTTCATCGAAGACGACAGCACAAAAACTGACACGGACTTGAAAAGCCATTTTAGCGCAAGGGCATGGAACCTAACACGCGAATCTATCACAAATTGGTTGGTAGGTGCAGCGTTGAAGAATCCCGAATTTTGCTTAAGCTTGTTAGATGCCTTCGAAGAACTACACAAAGTTGTACACTGGGAGTTTCCCAAGGAGTTTGAACGGCTCAGACAATACGACGGCAAAACCATGCGCATAGAGTTTGCGAAGTTGGTAAAGAAACTGGCTGAAAAGATGAGTTGATTGATTTGATTAGGATTAATTGTTTAAGTGTGCCCTGTGCGGTCCGTGAGGATAGCACGGGGCTTTTTTTATGTGTAAACTCAAAAAAAAATGAAAAAAAAATTGCGCAATATCGTTTTGTTTATTATCTTTGCAATGTCTTAAAAATCAAAGACAATGGGTTTCGCAGACAACAGTCTAAAGGACTGGGAGGATATTCTGAACAAATTCAGATACCTCTTCCGAAACGAGAAGACTCTGCTTAGCAGCGGAAGACTCACCGAATCGGAATTTCTTGAAGAATTCTTCTTTGCAGTGTTCGACGCAATCGAGAAGTATTCAGAAAAGGAATGAAAGTAAATTAGGGCGTCCTGCCTTGCTCCACGGATGTGGGGTAGGACTTCCCTTTTTACTAAAAGGTTTGCGAAATCTTTTTTAGAAACTCAGTTTAAATTATCTATAATATGAAGGAAGAAATCAGACGTAAATTAGAGGAGAGTTACGCCGTGATAAACGACAAAGATCCCAATCTAAGCACCAAACTCTTAGACGAGGCATTTGCCATGGCCAACACTCCCGAAGAAGAGCGAGAAGCAGCACTTTACGTCCGTACGATGTTAAAGCGTGGTCGTAAACGCGACGATGTAGACATTTCCTCATTATTGGCCGATGTGCGAGATGCGGTGTCGATGTCGTATATTTCTCAAAGGTTTTTTGGCAAAGAGCGTTCATGGCTTTCGCAAAGATTAAATGGAAGCATAGTGAATGGCAAACCCGCTGCATTTACAACAGAAGAACTCAAAATGCTTTCCGACTCGTTTAAGACGTTAGGTAGCAAAATGATAAGTGTCTCAAGCGAAATCCATAAAAGCATCTGACACTGTGCTTGAGAGCCCCCACGAGTTGGGGGCTTTTTTGTACCCCAACAAGTAATTAGGAGGGGTGGTTTTTTCATAAAAAAAGAAGAAAAGCCACAATTCTGTGCAACTTTCTCTCGCGACCCCTTATTTCTTGACTACATTCACTACATTTTACTACAATGTTATAAATAATTGATTATTAATGAGTTATGAAAGGCGGAGGAGGGCAAAAAACTCACTACATTTGACTACAACTGACTACAACGAAAGTTGCTCTGACTACAATGTAGTGGGGTTGTAGTGACGTAAGTTGTTGAAAATCAAGCATGTAGTGTTGTAGTCAGTGCGATAACGAAAAAAACTACGCGTGTGCGCAAAAGATGCTGTTTGGGTGAGTAGGGCTGTTTACCCCTATAAACCCTGAATGACGAGCGCAGCATGCTGTGTTTTTGGGCATAGTGCATGCTGTGCGTTTGCTCGCTATGGTTTTGGGTAAGGATTCATGCAAATGTGTTTGTGTTTATTGTATTTGAAGTGTTTTTTGTAAATTTGTGTGCGTATACATCCTTTTACTTATTCAGCTAAAATCTTTTTTATTGATGAAAGACATTACCGTGCTATTACGTCTTGAACCTTATCTGCGCCAATGGCTTACTCACGCATTTGGCGAGCCTGTTCGGTTTCCTGCGCAAAGCTACGAAAACCACTTGTTGCTGCGTTTGGTGCAGCGTGTGCCTCATGCGTCAGCTATCGCAAACGAAGATAAGAACTCGCTTAAATGCGTTAGGGTGGTCATTCCCGACAGTGCGCATCGCCGTCCCGAATACTACCACCACCTATCGCGCCGTGCCAACGCCAAGATGTGTGCAGCCTTAGTTAGCCTGTTCCGCATCCACCTATGGAGCGATCTTGCGCCCAAGATACATGCCGATGGACTGAACCGAGCCATCGACGATTGGTGCCAGAGTCAGGGCATAGACATAGACTATCGCGAAGGCGTGCGCCAAAAGTTTTACCGCATGCGCAGATCGTATGAGACCTATGGCATAATTTTAGGTAAAAAACACTGCCATAAGGTCGGTAAAAAATGAACAAACAAAATAAACATATTTATGGAAGTATTTTTTAACCGCATGCAGCGCGAGGTGTGTGCCATCGACGCGCACACCAACGTGATAGTGGCAGGTCGAGGCACAGGCAAGAGCGTGCTGCATGCTTGGATAAATCTGCGCAACTTTCAGCAGATGCCACGTAGCACAACTGCTTTTGTCACACCTACCGCCATACGTGCCAAAACCAACACCTTACCATCGATGTTCCAACATTGGGAGGATTGGGGCTACCATCGGGGTGTGCATTGGGACATTGGCCACCGTCCACCGCGAGCCCTTGGCTGGCCCGATCCCATTGTGGTGCCCGATAATTGGGAAAACGTCATCTCGTTTTACACGGGAGCCATTGGTCAGATAATCAGTCAAGACCGCGTGGGCACAAGTAATTCAAAGAGTTTCGACTACATCGACATAGACGAAGCCAAGTTTGTAAACTTTGAGCGCCTTAAAGACGAAACCTTCCCTGCTAACCGCGGACAGCAGCGCGAGTTTGGCGACTTGCCCTTTCACCACGGCATGCTCGTTACAAGCGATATGCCCGTGACCAAAACAGGATCGTGGTTTATGCGCTACGAAAAAGACCTCGACCCTGAACTCATTAGCACCATCGAAGCCCTAACAGCCGAAGAACTCTCGGTGAGTTGGCGCATTGCGCAAGGCGATACAACCCCATACTTGCCTCGCAAACTTGCCGAGGTGCAACGTGTGCTCAGCACCTTGCGCAAGCATGCTACACTATTTAGGCGCTACTCCTCGCTCACCAACATCGAGGTGCTTGGCGAGGCATGGATCAAACAAATGCGTCGCGACTTGCCCCCAATGGTGTTTCGCACCAGCATTCTGTGTCAGTCGGTGAGCATTCTGAAGGATGGCTTCTACTCGTCGATGCAACCGCGCAACAAGTATACAGCCACCGACCATAGCAAACTCGATGCTCTAGGCTACGACTTTAAAGCCATAGGTACAGCTGCTAACACCTGCAGGCTCGACTCCGACCTTATTGCCACTCACCCCCTCATCATAGCCTTCGACTTTAATGCCAACATCAACTGGCTTGTGTGCGGACAGGTAGACGAGGACCGACGAAGGCTCAATGTGGTGAAGAGCTTCTACGTGAAGTACGAGCGCAAGTTGCCCGAACTCGTGGCAGACTTTTGCCAATATTACGCACCCTTCCCACTGCACGAAGTGATTTTTTATTACGATTCAACGGCTTTAGGGTCGAACTATGCGGTGAACGATCAAGACTTTCAGTGGGTGATTACGCATGAGTTGCAAAAGCACGGATGGCGTGTGCGCCCTGTGTATATAGGTGCCCCTATGCGCCACATGGAGAAGTACACACTCATTAACCGAGGCTTTGCAGGTCAAGCCCGATTGGTGCCTTACTTTAACGAGGCGCAGAACCAAGACCTATTGGTGTCGGTTCAAACCGCAGGTGTGTATAATGGCAAGAAGGATAAGCGAGGCGAGAAGTTGGCAGAGACCGAGGAGGACAAACTTGAGAGTCGTACGGATGGTAGCGATGCCTTCGATACCCTTTACATCGGTTGCGAGCGATTCCCGCAACAAGTTTTTGTGTTACGAGTGACAGGCGGTGGATAACAGAGGTAGTGCATATTCCGCTAAAAAAAAGAGGGGGTGGCCCCCCCGGGGGTGCAGGGCGTTGGTGGGTGGGAAAGGTGTGACACCGCACATTTTTAGCCTTCGGCTCATGCCGAGATGCGTAAAAATGGGGAGAGTGAAGAAACTTAGGGTGGAAAAACTGAAGTGAGGTTTTGGGGGCGGTATATGGGCGGTATATGGGCGGTTTTTGGATGGTATTTGGGTGGTTTTTGGGCGGTATTTGGATGGTATCTGGGCGGTATTTGGGTGGTATTTTGGTGGATTTTTGGGGGCTTTGAAATGGCTTTGAAATGGCTTTGAAATGGTATCGGTATTTCTTCGGAATGGTATCGGAATGGTATCGGAATGACTTTGGGTTGTTTTTGGGTTGTTTTTGGGTTGTTTTTGGGTTGTTTTCGGGTGTGTTTTTGGGTGTGTGCTTTTTTTGTGTGTTTGGGTGGGTGTTTTTGGGTGTGTGGGGGGTGTTTTTGTGGGGCGTGGGGGTGTGTTTGGGTGTCTTTTTATTTTTTTAGTTAAAGGTGTATCTTCGCCCTTGCAACATGCCACGTAGGGTGTTGTTACGAAAAAAAGGATATGGCACGAAATTATAACATAGACATTGACTCTTACATTGGGTATCCTATTTCGAAGGGGTATGTGAAGAGCAAGCTTGAGCCGTTGAAGGGGCAGCCTTGCACGGTTCGCATTAACTCGTATGGGGGCGATGTGATGACGGCACTTGATATTCGCCAACAGTTTTTGGACCATGGGGATGTGACGGCTTACATTGTGGGCATGACTGCGAGTGCAGCCACAATCCTCGCCATGGGCGCTAAGAAGGTGGTGATGAGCCGTTATGCACTGATGCTTGTACACCAGGCTTCGGGCTTTAGTGAGACTTGGGGGTATTATAACAAGGAGCAACTTGAAAGCAAGATTGCAGAACTTAGAAAGAACCAGGCGAAGCTCGACACGATTGACCGCGTGATTGCTTCGATTTATGCGGTGCGCAGTAAACGCGAAGCTAAGGAAATGGCTTCGTTGATGAGCGAAGAGCGATGGATCACTGCAGAAGAGGCTTTGGAGTATGGGTTGATTGATGAGATTGACCCCGACGAAGAAGAACAGCAACCCGAGGACTTGAGTGCTTCGGCTCGCGAACATTTGGTGGCTTGTGGTTTTCCCTTGCCTGTTCGCGTTCGACACGAGGGCGTTGTACCCACACTCACTCCCGATGCTACAGCCAATGGGGTAGACACCGATTCGGCACTCAACAAGGTGGTAGGCTTTTTGCGCTCGCTGTTTGGCCCCATGCACACCGAAAGCACCGCCGAAAACGACACCGAAAACACAACAAACAATAAAAACGAAATGAACAAGAAGACAACGACGGTTGCGCTAACTTTGCTTTGCGCTACTCTTGGTTTGGAAAACTTAACAGCTGCTGAAGATGGCAGTGTTACCCTTAGTAAGGAACAACTTAATGCTGTGGAGGGTGCTCTTGCTGCATTTAAGAGTGAGAAGGAAGCAGCCGAAGCCAAGGTGAAAGAACTTGGTGCGCTCGATGGTGACACCACAGGCAAGGCAAGTCCTACAGCCGAAGCTGACGACAACACCCTTGCAGGTGCCGAGGCTATGAACTTTTACAACAAATTCAAGTCGATTATTTAACGACCAAAAACGAAAACTATTCAGAACATGGCAAATACAATCACTACAGTGGGCGCATTGCAGAAGAGCGCCACAAAGTATGAAAAAGACATTTTGATTATGCCTGTCACTGCTGCTCAAGCCACTTTGCAGCACATGCAGGGTATTCCAGGTTTGACAGGCAACATTGTGCTTGGTCAACTTGATGGTGAGGCAGAACTTGGTCCTTACAAAAACACACGTAAGGCCGACGGCAACTTTACCATTGCTCCGCGCGAGCTTGAGTTGTTCTTGGGCAACTGTGCCTACGGCTTTGACCCTAACGAAGTGTGGGGCACCATTTATGGCTCGCTCGTGACTCAGGGCGAGGGCTTGAAGGGAGTTGATATAAACAAGAGCATCTTGATGCTTGTGGCTGGCAAATTGGGACGAAAGCTCAATATGGCCATTTGGAACGCTAAGCGCAATGCCGATGGCGATTCAACCAAAGACCTCTTTAATGGTTTCGACACCATTACCGACAGTGAGAAGAAAGAAGGTAACCTCTCTGTTGAGAAGGGCAACTACATGGAACTTACCGAAGCCATTACAAGCGCCAATGCGGTAGACACGTTTAACTCCATCTTCGATGCTGCTAACGACGAGTTGAAGGGTCAGCAAGTAAAGATTTATTGCTCGAAAGAACAATACATGGCTTATAACCGCAACTACCAAATGTTGCATGGTGCTTTGCCCTATAACCAAGAGTTTAAGAAGACCTTCCTTGAAGGTACCGACAACCTTTGGGAGTTCTGCCCCTTGGCATCGAAGAAAGGCTCATCCTACATCCACATTGCTCCGCAGAGCAACATGGCATACGGCTATGGTGCGGGCGAGAACCCAGCCGAGAAGTTGGCAATCGAGAAGTACGACTCATGGAAGTTGACCCTTGAAGCAGCTATGGCATTTGGTGTGCAGTTTAAGACCCTTAGCCCCGAAATGTTGCTGGTGGCAAAGTTGAAGGTAGGCGAAGTAAAAACCCAAAAATAAAAAACAGATATGGCAGAAAATTTGAATCCATGCCCTGCAGGGGCTCCTTATGATAGTTTGCGCTTTTGCCAAGGTCAGCGTGTGATTCCTGGCATTCGCAATAAGGTGTATTACATTGCTAAGCGCGACATTGTGAAGTGGCCCACTTTGCCCGACGTGTCGGCTACAGGCACTACGCTGAAAACGGCTGCGGTGTATGTGGGCGACTTTACGCTTGCTGCAAGCAAAAAGTGGAAGAGCATAGACCTTGCCTTGAACAAAGGCAACTTGGAGTGGGAAACACAGGGTGAGCAGCCCTCGTGCACGGTGCTTAACAAAATCACTCTTTCATATCCTGGTACCAGTGCCGAAGCTGCAGCCTTCTGTGGCATAGCTATGAACGACGATATTGTGTACCTTGTGCAACAGCGCGATGGTCAGTACCGCGTGTTGGGCAACGAGATGTTTAACACCGTGACCAAACCCAAGGGTAGCACAGGCGAAGGTTCGAGCACCAATGGTGGCACCGACTTAGAGATTGAGTCGACCGATATCTATCCTGCACCCTTCTATGCGGGCAAGATTGATACCGACGATGGTGTAATTAACGAGACCGAGAAATGATCGATCAAATTAAAACCTACTTAAATGCGCCCGCTGCCGAACGCGATGTGGCTGCGGGCGCATTGCTTTTGCTGCAGCTGAACCGCAACCGTGTGCTTTATAATGGTGCTTGCATTGCTCCCAAGCGTTATGCGCCTGTGATTGAGCATGAGTTGAAAAAGCACTTGCGCATTTTGCTCGATGGGCAGACCGCGCAAGGCATTGTGGAGATGGAGCACGAGGTGGTTCCTGTGGCAAAAGAGAGTTTAGACGAGGGCGCTCCTGTGGTGAGCACCGATGTTGACCATCCAGAGGGCACATACCGAGGTCGCAGGGCTGATCACGACGAACTGCCCGAAGAAATCCGTGCGCTGTACGAGAAGAATGGGGAGATTTACTTTAAGATGAAGCAGACGTTTGAAACGCTGAAGACTCTTGAAGATGCTGCTCCTTGCGACCGCTACGAACACTTGAAGGTGCTTAAGAGCTTGGACGAACAGTATAGGCGCAACTGGAAGAAGTATGATGAGTTTAAAAGATAGATGGGCTAGACTGGGCTAGAATTACTAGAAGAACTAGAATTACTAGAAGAGCTAGAGGAACTGGAACTTTTAAAAAAAAAGAATGAAGGCTGAATTTGTGGAGAGGGCGCAACGCTATTTGCTTGCTTCGGTTGAGGAGATGCGGGAGGCAAAGTTGGCTCCAGCTGTGCAACAGCGGATGTTGCGACTGCGCGAGTTGTATGCCTATTGGTTGCAGAACCCTCGGTTGGTGGATAAGGATATTGTGGGTGAGCTGCAAAAGCGACATGGGATTGGCGTGTCGCAGGCTTATGAGGATGTGCGCATCATAAAGATTTGCTTGGGCAACTTGGGACGCTTGACGCGCGATTACGACCGCTACCTGTTTCGTTGCCGATGTGAGGAAGGGTGGCAGATGGCACGAGAGCAAGAAGATGCAAAGGCCTTTGCTGCGGTTACTGCCACCTACCTAAAGGGCACGCAACTCGACAAAGAAGAGCATAATGCCCCCGACTATTCAGTGATAGTGCCACAACGCTTCACCATTAGTGCAGATCCGAGTGTGGCAGGCTTTAAGGTGGTGCCTGGAATCTTAGAGAAGGCAAAGAAACTCGAGGCTCGCTATGTGCAGGAGGTAGAAGAACAACTGGTAGAAGAGTTTGACGACAGCGAGACAAAAACGCAAAAACACGAGGACTAAATAATGCGCTATATACACAAAATAGAGAAGGTGGCTGCAAAGCACTTGCGTTTGTTGCAAGTGATGCCCGATGGTCTGCATGCTTTCATGGCAGCGTATGTGCCGTGGCAGGTGGTTCCGATTGTGGGCTTGGCAGCGCTTGAGGTGAGCGATGAGAATGTAGATGGTGTGCGCACGTATGCCTCGAAACTCACCGCTACGCTCAAAGAACGCCCCTTGCCCGATGCAGAACCTATGGCTTACAGACTGACGCAGACCGATGGACGCCGGTGGCTGCTTGGTTGTGCCGATCGCCCTTTGCCCCTTACCACCATCACCGACACACATCCCGACCGTGCAGCCGAGAAATGTGCTTGTACGCTGATGGTGAATGTGGGGCGCACTCCTTTTTTGCTAAACCCTTAGAATTAACTTTATGACTACTGAAGAAATAAGAAAAGCAGCTGCTGTGGTTCGGGATGAGGAAACGGCAAATGCGAATACTGCAACGCGTGTGGGCGGTGTATTGGTGGATCTTTGTGATGCGATAGATGTTGCGAGTGGTGAAGCAGCTGCTGTAAATGGTGCTACGAACCAGGTAGTGGCTGCACACACCCAATATATTGATGTGCTTAAACCTTGGTTGAGGGGTTCGTTGGGTCACTTTGCCACGAGTGAGGATTTTAATATTTACTTGAACGGATTGAGTTATGACACCTTGAAGAGTGGGCGGTATGTAGCTTATTTGGGTGGTGTACCATTGTTTGTGACATTCTCCTTGCTCTATGCCAAAGATCAGATTTCGGCAATATGGGTTGAGGGTAGTTTGATGGTGACGGATAACGTAATTTCATCGAACACGGGTGAAGGCGTGACCATTGCTTATCGCTATTACAAGAATGGAGCATGGGAATTTTGGAAAAACATATACGACGATGTAAGGACAGATATACCTACTGCGCAGACTTCGGTTAATGGCACAACAAAGAACTACATCTATTCTACGAACGATAGAGAGAGCACATACACAGTGCTTAGTGGCAAAATATGGATGTACACACACACTGACCGCAACTTATTCCTACGGTTCAAGAATTGGGGCGCAGAGAACGACACCAATGCAACCAATTACAACCAAGTATTGTTATGTTATTTGGTGAATAAGAACCAAGACGGACTGATGGATAAGTATGTGTTTGCTCGCATTTTAAATCACAATCTTACAGAAGGGCAGAGTACCACTGACAAGGTGATTGTGAACTACACAAACTTTGCTGAAAGTGGCAACAAACAACTTGAAATCACTAAGGCAACCACTGCAAAGGCAGGAGTGATGAGTGTGGCTCAGGTGACTGCGCTGAATAAGGCGAGTGAAGACATCAAAGCGCTTACTGAGCGCATCGTAGCACTTGAGAAAAAGGTGGCAGCTTTAGAAGCAAAATAATGAGAAAGAGAGAGGGAAGGTATGATTAAGACGGTATCGACGAGTGAGGCAAACCCTGTGCTGACTGCGAGTGGAGCGGTAATAGGCGGAACATTCTACACCGAGTTACTGCAAGTCTTATTTGATTTAAGATGGGCGGTGTTGTTTATTATCGTGATGGTCTTTACTGACTTTTGGAGCGGTCTTACGGCAAGCGTTAAGGTACGCAAGGAAGATTTTCGTTTGTCGCGAGCTTTGCGGAGAACGATTTGCAAGTTCCTTGAATACGTAAACTTTATCATATTTGGTTTGCTACTTGCCAAGGCTACGTTAGAGCCATTCGGAATAGGTTCTGATACTACTGGAGGAGCAATCGGTGTAGCTGCTGCATTACTGATAGAGTTTGACAGCATCTATGGGCATGTGTGCGACATTCATGGCATAAAGAAGCGTTTTTCGTTGAAACGGCTTTTTGTGGCTTACTTGAAACGAAAGAACGCGGATGTTGGGGAGGCTGTGGAAGAAGTGATGAAGGAGAAGGATGGCGATGAGAGAAAGGCTTAAACGAAAAAAACAGCCACACGGCAAACTCGTGTAGCTGTTAGGTGTTCTAATAAATCTTTATTCGGAAATGGCTAAAAGTTTGCAGCCCTTTCAGAGTTGAGCACAAAGGTAACAAAAAAAGTTTCAAAAAAGGAAAGAGTTTAACAAGAAAAATTTAAAAGATTATGGCAACTTTATATCCTGAGAAAGTGAAGTATATTATTGTGCATTGCTCGGCTACGGCAGAGGGTAAGGATTTTTGCGCAAAGGACATAGACCGTTGGCATCGTGCTAAAGGTTGGGACGGTATAGGGTATCACTATGTGGTGAAACTTGATGGCACCGTGGAGAAAGGACGCGATGAAACTAAGGTGGGCGCACATTGCGCTGGCGTGAATGGCATAAGCCTTGGTGTGTGCTATATTGGTGGACTCGCTGCGGACGGACGCACGCCTAAGGACACACGAACCGTGGCACAGAAGGCTGCGCTGGTGGCACTTGTGAAACGGTTGAAGAAGAAGTATCCGAGAGCTCGGGTGGTGGGACACCATTACTTTAATAAAGGGAAGGCTTGCCCTTGCTTTGAGGCGGAGAAGGAGTTTTAATAGATGGCTAGATGGGCTAGATGGGCTAGATGGGCTAGATAGGCTAGATGAGCTAGACAGACTACTAGATAGAAGATTGATGGTATGCGTAATTTGATTTTTTTGTGGGCTTTGGTGTTGGTGTGCTCTTGTGCTACTCGGGTGGAGTATGTGCCTGTGGTTCGGGTGCAGACTGATACGCTGAAGGTGACGGTGGACCGTATAGACAGTGTGGTGAAGCACGATAGTGTGTTTGTGGTGCATGAGAAACGGGGCGACTCGGTTTTTGTGACACAAACAAAGGTGGTGACAAACGACCGCTTGCGTGTGCGCCATGACACGGTGTATAAGGTGAAAGTAGACACGCTGCGCTTGCCCGAAACTGTTAACACACGGTGCAGACATCCTACTACAACTCGAAAGGATTATTGGGGCACGGTGCGTAAATGCTGCTTGTGGATAGGTGCTTGGGTAATGGTGGTGTGGTTAGTTTGTAGATTTGGTAGGCTTAAAAAATAAAAAGGACTATGGCTGTGACGGTAAAACAAGAATGGCGCGATGGGATGTTTCCGAGTGAACTCAACGTGATAGAGTTGGAGGGATGCGGTGAACAAGTAAGGGTGGTGCTAAAACTCGGAGATAATACAGTGTTTGAAGCTACACTCACTACGTTAAAAGGCAAGGTGAGAATGGAAAACCTTATGCCTTTGCTTCGCGACAAAACAACCGACCCAATAGACGGAGTGCAACCACAATCTCTCAGCTTAAATGTAGACGGCAAAGATTTGGAAGAATGCAGATGCTTGCTTATTCCGTGTCGTGTGCGTGTGGCAGATGTTACAGCTATGCAGGTGGTGAATAATGCGTTTTTGACGTTTGCTGGGCGCGAACCCAAACTTATACCCCAACAAGCGAAAGAAATGCTTTATTGGTATAACTTCGATGAGGTTCTGAGCAATGTGAAGGCTACTGCCAATGCCTGTTGGTGGAACGCTGAGACACAGCAAGTGGAGGAAACCGAGCAAAGACTTGAGGTAGGCGAAAATGTTGAAGGGGGATTGTTCTATTTAGACGCTTCGCCCCAAATGCTCACTGCGCCCCGTGGCGATCACGCTGCGTGGGCCTTGGTGAGCTATGAGGTGAAGGTGGGTGCTCGCACCATGCGCTACAGGCTGATGCCACAAGGCATGAACTTGGCACCAGTGACGGGTATTCGCTATCGTAATGCACTCGGGGTAGATGATACGTTCTACTTTTTTGGTGCGGTGACAGAGAAACTTAAACCTACGTATAGCGCTGCGCAAATAGGAGGCGTTACTCGTAACTATCGCATAGAGGCACAAACGGAGTGGGAGGCACAAACAGGACCTATGACGCGTGGCATGGAACGCTTGTTGCACGATGTGGCGGTGGCACGTAGGGCTTGGCTGTTGGCTGATGGCGAGGAAATTACGCTGACGGGGTGTGAAATAAAGCAGAGTAATGAATGGGGCATTACGCCTACTGCTGCTGTGAGCTGGCGCGAAGCAGGCGAGGGACAACGCTTGATGGCTCCGACGGGTGTGCGGACATTTGACGGGAGCTTTGACGAGGCTTTCTTGTAAGAGGGCTAGAGGGGCTAGACGGACTAGACGAGCTAGACGGACTAGAGGGACTAGAAGGGCTGGCGCGATGAAATAAAAAAGTATAAAGAAAAAATGACAACTTCGGAGATATTTGACATACCGCAGACACCGTTTCAGGCGGTGATGCAAGAGGTGGCGGACACAACCTCGGTTTTTGACTCGCCTGGTGGACGGTTGCATGTGCGACCTGTGCCTGGGTTTGAGCATGAGATGTATGTGCCTTATGGCGATGACAACCAATTGCCCTATGAACTGATTGCGTTGGTGGGGGGAGACGAGGTGACGGCACAGAATAAACTGTTTAATGTGCTGACTTGCTATGGGGCAGGACTGCGCATGGTGGATGCTGCATCGGGCGAGGTGACGCAAAACGCAGACGTGAAAAGTTGGATGCGCCGTCAGTTTATGCCCAGATATATGCTTGACCAAATGACGGACATGAAATATTTTTACTACTCGGTGTGCGTGATTATCTTGAATCGTGAGGGTACGCGCATTAACCGTTTGGTGCATAAGGAGGCTTGCTACTGCCGACTGGAGCAAGCGGATAAGCGTGGACGCATTGGGCATGTGTATTATGCAAATTGGCAGGACTACCAAGAAACGCTGTCGGGTGTGGAAAGAATAGAGTTGTTGGATCCTGACGACCCTTATGGGGACTTATGCCAACGTATGGGGATTGACCCTGACACGCGACGACCTAATGGGCGACCCAAACATCGGTGCAGAAAGTTTGCTATGCTGATGCGATTCCCGACGGCTGGGTGCCAATATTACCCTATCCCCTACTGGAGTGCGGTGTTGCGAGGTGGATCGTATGACGAGAAGCGTTTGATTTCGACTGGTAAGCGTGCGAAGCTTAGAAACACGACGAGTGTGAAGTATCAGGTGGAGATTGAGCGTTCGTATTGGCAACGTATTTGCACTGAGGAGAACATTACGGACCCTGTGGAGATGCAGGAGCGTGTGAAGCGCGAGAAGGAGAACATTAAGAACTTTGTGTGTGGTGTGGAGAACTCGGGCAAGGCTTGGATTAGTGGCTACTATGTGAACCCTGATGGGCACGAGGTGCGCGATATTCGCGTGACGAACATTGAGGGTCAGAAGGAAGGTGGCGACTGGAACGAGGATGTGCAGGCTGCTGCGAACACGATTTGCTATGCTGACAATGTGCACCCTAACCTTGTGGGTGCTGTGCCTGGTAAGACGCAAACGAATAACTCGGGCTCGGATAAGCGAGAGTTGTTCACGATGAAGCAGGCTTTGGAGATTGCTTTTCATGATATGCTGCTTGTGCCCTTGCATGTGGTGTGCTGGTTTAATGGTTGGAAGGATGTGGTGCCACAGATACCGATGATTCAGTTGACTACGCTGGATAAGCACAAGGATGCGGAGGTGGTGAAATAGATGGACTAGAGGAGATAGACGGGCTAGAGGGACTAGACGGACTAGAGGGACTAGACGGGACTAGAGGGGCTGGCGCGATGACTAGAGAGGGGGTAGATGAGGACTAAATTAAGAAAAGAGTTATGGTTGAAATAGATAAAAATACTTTTGAGCGGGTGGTGCCTGCTTTTAAAACGCCTACTGGTGAGGTGTTTAAGAAGGTGGAGCGATTTGTGAAGGAGGCTGCTGCTGAATGGGACTCGGTGATGGTGGAGGGAGCTAAACTCTCGGCTGTTATTGAGGAGAAACTGAAGGTGGCTATTTGCTCGAGAGCTGCTTATAATGCTATGCCTCACTTGGACTTGGTGCTTACGCCTACTGGTTTTGGCATTGTGAGTAACCAAAACACGGCTCCTGCATCGAAGGAACGTGTGGGGGCGTTGCGTGAACAGTTGCGCATGGATGCCAGCCGTATGGAAGACGATGTGATGGAGTATTTGGCCTGGCAGAACCTGATGGTGGATAGACAAATGCGGGTGAGAAACTTGCTTTGGACTGCGCGACTGATGGACCGCTATGGCATTAGACCGAATGACAATGTGCTTGAGCGATTGTTTCAGCGCAATGTGTTGTGGCAAGCTCCTTACTTTTATGGCTATGGTGCGAGAACTAGGGACTCGCGCAGGGTGTATGAGGAGGAGAAGCAGGAGCTTATGACGGCTATGCATGATGCGAACGCAAGACTTGTGGATGTGATTTCGCCTGAACTGAATGAGGCTTTGATAGCCTTTCAGTATGGTGGGGTTAAGCCTGATGACACGGTATTATACGCTATGTTGCTTGAAAATGCGCGTTATTTGCTTGCAGCCTACGTGATGCAGCAACCGACGGCTCACTTTGAGCGACAGCTGCTCGACATGCTGATGAAGCATGCTGCTGAGATTCCTGAATTTTACAATAGTAGGACTTATGAGGCCTACAAGGTGAAGGCTTATGAAAATGGGAAAGATGATACGTGCTACTTCTTCTGTTAAGAACGGAGAGGTGGTGGTGGAACTGCCCAATGGGTGGAAGCAACTGACTGACGGACAACGACGCTATGTGTGTGACTTGCTGAGTGCTGAAGCCTGGACGATGGACGAGGTGAAGGCACTGCTGATTGTGAGACTTGGTGGTGCAAGGCTTAGGCAATGGCGTGGTGCAGATAGGCAAAAGGAGTTGGCTATGCAGATAGCTGAGGGCATGGCTTTGCTTGACTGGATGGATGCTCCACCTGATGAACCTTCGTTGCTTGGCGAGATTGATGGGTGCAAGGCTAAGGATGCTATGCTTTATGGCGTGGCGTTTAGGGACTATTTGGCAATAGAAAATTATTATCAAGGCTACTTGATGAGTAAGGATGATGCTGCGCTCGATGCGATGGGCAGTGTGATGTATGGCGGATTGCACAAGGTATTTACACGTGGCGAACGCTATATGCTGTTGCTATGGATGGTTGGACTTAAAGGGGCGTATGCTCGGATGTTTCCCCACCTTTTTAGCCAAACGGCAGAAGAGGGTGGGGAGGCTCCCGATCCGCGTGAGGTGATGTGTGCTGAGATTCGTGCGTTGACTGGTGGCGACATAACTAAGACTAAGGCGGTGCTTGATGCTGACACGATTGATGCGCTAACAGAACTTGACGCTAAGGCACGGGAGAGTGAGGAATTAAGTATTAAGTGTTAAGTGTTAAGTATTAAGTATTGATGGACGAACGCGAAAATAAACAGCCCTTTGACTTTGTGAGTTACATGGGGCAACTCGTGAATGAGAATAAATTGGCGCAGAAGGAGGGTTTTGCGGTGACTACTTGCTCGGGGATTGAGCACCTGGAGGGTATGTTGGAGATGTATCAGACAGGGGCGAACTTTGTGTGTACGAGTGATGTGTGTCAAGAGAGTTTGTTCACTTCGAGCGGTGGATGGTTTAAGCGCAGGGTTTTCACTGTGTTTGTGTTGGCTCGGTATGCGTATGGCGACGGTGCGGACTATGCTGCGAAGATGGGGCTTTGCCGTGAGTTGTTCAGGCAGATGTGTGCGAGGTTTATTCGTGACAGTGAGGAATTGCAGACGCGGTTGCTTTACTTGAACACGGGGGACATTCGGAGTAATGAGTTGGGTGGTATGTTTTTGAATGGTTGCACGGGGCTTTATTTTATGCTGTCGATGGATGAGCCTACGGACTTGGTTTATAATGCGGAGGAATGGTTATGAAGATGCGTAAGATTTATTTGAAGGATGCGTTGCGACTGCTTGAGGATAAGGAGGCGCATGACTTGAAGGTGTGGAAGTTGAGCACTGGGGATATTTTGCACTATAAAGGGGCAGTGTGCGTGGGTGGCTGGAACCGCGGTGGCACGCATAGGGTGAAGCTGCCTAAGAGTGCGCTGATTAGGGAGTTTCGGGATGTGACGTTGTTTGAGGTGGATGGCATGGAGGTGTATTGGTGATAGATGGGTAGATGGGCTAGACGGACTAGAAGGCTGGCGCGATGAATGGGGGCTGGATGGGCTAGAGGGCTGGCGCGATGAATGAGGGCTAGACGGACTAGAGGGACTGGACGAACTAGAGGGGCTGGCGCGATGGATGTTTTTAAAAAAAAAGGAAATGGTTCGAATGATGGAGAAT
>OLYN01000187.1_pt1 | contig 38820 bp, 70 predicted proteins | sample 1674231 | NCBI WGS metagenome assembly OLYN01 (sample SAMEA103958153, study PRJEB25191) | human gut metagenome
TTATTACGAGTATTAATTTTATTTAATTTTTGCTAAGAGAGTAATTTACGTTCTTCAATTAAAGAGTCATTTAAAGCCTTTAATGAAGTACTATCAATTTCAATTAATCCATTACTTCCGACTTCATATTTTAAGCGAGGATATTTTTCAATTAATTCTAAAGCAGATTGATTAGCTTCAATTAACTTTTCATTCCACTCAGCCGTTCCAATTTTTAAATCTTTTAATTCTTCTACAAGCTAATCATGAGTTTCTGAAAAGCTTTTTAAATTTTCTTGTGATTTCTAAACATTTTCTAACTCTGTATCAAGTTCTTCAATTTCTTTATTTAATTTCTTTAGTTTATAAGCCGCAGAATTAAAATATACTGCTAAACCAATTGCAACTAAAGCTCCAACAGCCGCGGTAATTCCTAAAACAAGAGGTAAATTAGCCCCTAAAACTGCACCAAATTTAGCTAGACCTGTAGTAGCTCCCCCATTAGCTGCATTCATACGAGTAATAGCTTGCTCGTAAGCTTGTGCTCCTGTTGCGGCATCAGTTAATTTTATACCAGTTATTTTTGCATATTCTGCCACAGACTATTTAAGCTAAGATTTAGTATTTACACCAGTTGTTAAACCTGCCCATAACTGTGAAAATTTTCCAGAAGCACTTGTAGTTTTCATAGCATTTGCGTATGCCTATGTACGAGCAGTTGCAGAGAGAGCATCATTGGTTAAAAATCCTTGATTTGCCTTTAAAATAGCATTGCCTATTTTGCCAGTCTTTTCTGCATCTAATACATTAGTAAATAATCCTTTAACCCCAGTAAATAGCCCTTTAATCATATCCTTGGCCATGCCAACAAACCCTAAATTGCCAAAATTTGCAAGGCCTCCACCAAGATAAGACATAAAGGATCCAATATCTTCATTTCCAGTAAATCCATTCGATACAGTTTTAATAGTATTTGGATCAACACCAGCCTTTGCCATACCTTTTGCTTGTACGGCATATTTACGGGCATTAAAATAACCTAATCCACCCTATAACAAACCGCCACCAAGCTATAAAGCTGTTCCAACAACAGCTAATTTCATTAAGGCGCTATCTAATCCACCAGTGCCTTTTGTTAATTTATTTATAACTTCTAATAATTTTGTTAATAAATCAATAGAGCCTTTAATTAAATCGGAATTAGCAATTCCCATTAAAAACTCTTCCCAGGCGTCACGAAGTTTATTGACTTTTGCTCCTAAGGAATCTAAAGTCTTCTCAAACTATCCTTCTGCAGATCCTTTACTGTTTTTTGCAGCGTTCATTAATTCGGTTAAACGAGCGTTATTTTGCATTAAAGCAATAAAACGGCTCTACTGTCTTGAACCTGCCGCCTAAGTTGCTATATATCTTTGAATTGTTACGTCTAAAGTATCCCAGCGTTGAGATAACTCATATAAAATATCATCGAGGCCTTTTGCTCCAGTAAAAAATTCATTTAAATTAATGCCGGCCGCAGACAATGCCTAAGAAACTTTATTAACTTGAATTTCTTCTCCTTCGCTATCTTTTCCTATCAGCTGATTAGATGAGTAAAGTTTTTTAACTTCGGTAAATCTACCGATTATTGTTTTCAATGCTGTACCAGCCGTCTCAGGTGCTTCTTGCGTTGTCTCCAAAATTTGAGCCAAAAATGCAGACACATTTTCAAACTCCATATTAGCAGAATATGCAATAGAAGCAGTTTTTGTCATAGCAGTCGCTAATTGCTATGTGTCAGTAGCTGTAATTTTAGCTAATTCTGAATAGACATCATTAACTCGCTATGCTGACATATCATTAAGTTCCATGTTAAATCCACGTAGAGCCGAAGTCATGGCTTTTGTAGCTGTAGCATACTCCATGCCAGCAACACGTGCCATTTTCATTGTTTCTGTAGATAATTGCATAGCTTCAGCAGTATCCAAACCTTGCTGATAATATAATGCAGCGGTTCTGTAAGCACCTTCTGTTGTTGCGCCTAATTTTTTCGCCATTGTGGTATATTGGGGCAATTGCTCCCACATATCTCCAACACTAAAATCAGTAACAACAGCAGTTTCAGTCATTGCCGCGTCAAGTTTTTTAACAGTTTCATAAGCTCCGCGAATGGCACGCTTTAATAAGTTAAAACTGTTTGTTAAACCAAAGAAATATTGAGCTTGAGACTTTAACTATTCAAATTCAGAGTTCATTTGTTGAAGCGAAGTGGTTGCTTGTCCTAAATCACCTAAACTATTACGTATTTTATTTATTGCATTTTCTGAAGCCTGAACTTGCGTTTTGGTTTTACCAAATTCATCATTTAATTTTTTAACTCCATCAGAGTTAACTCCAAGCAAATGTTCTTTTAATTGCTGGACACCTTCTGCACTTTTTTCAATGCCATCGGTTGAAATACCAAGTTTCTCTAAATCCGAAAACAGTTTATCAATTTTGCCTTTACTATCGAAATTATCAAACGCTTTCTATAATTTTTCAACTTCTTTAGTTTTTTCATCTACCATAGATGAAGCTTCATTTTTTTTCTGAAGAGCATCTTCAAAATCATGAGCACGAGTGGTTGCTTCATCTATTTTTTGAATTAACTTATCAAATTCAGCTAAATCCTATGGATTTAAAATATCAAGGTTTTGTCCTTCTGCCCGTAGCTGTTGAAGTTGCGCTCGTGCAGAAGATATAAATTGTTGGGCCGCCTTCGAAAAGCTGGTATCAGTAAATTTCGTTAAGCCAAAAGATTGAGTTAATTCCTAACTAACAGCCTCTTTTTTAAGCTAATTCATAACTAATTTATTAGCTAACATCTTAGCGCGAACGCCATCTAAAGAGGTTTTTAATTTTTCCCATTTTTCAGAATTAGTATCTATTGTTGCCATTTGTTGCGTAAATGAAGTCTCTTTCGAACGCAACCCTGCATAAGAACGCTAAAGTTTTTGAATTGATATATTTTCTGTCTAAAGGTAGTCAGCAACGGCATTTTTAACAGCTTTAGTTTTTGCACCAGTTATTTTTCCTAAGTTTGTGCCTTCTGCAACTACTCTATTATACTCGTTTTGAAGCTAAATTAATTTTGTTAAGTTGTTATAGTCTTCATTATTCGTTGTTTTGGGAGTCTTTTTACTAGCATTGACTTCAGCCGATTTTTTTATAACAACATCTAAGGATTGCTCATAACTTTCAACTTGGCGTTTTTGCTCTTTCCAAGCCTATGTTGTAGTTGTAATATTCCCGAAAGACTTTAATTTAGTTTCTGCTTCTTTTAAACTAGTTTGATATTTATCTAAATCTGCTTTTGCGTTATCTAAATTAGTAGAAGTTTTTCCTAATTCTTGATATTTTTTTAAAAAGCTATCAATCGCATTAATTGCCTTGTCTGCATTCTAAACAAAATTGTCAGGAAACAATTTCATTTTTTCTGACAGTGAAGCATTAGCAATTTCTTTTTGCCGTTCAGTGATTTGATTAAAAATTGAAATTATTTTATGACCGCTTTTTTCAACTTGTTTTTCATCAACTAAATCAATTTCACCATTTTTTGTTAAACTTTTAAAATTTAAAATTTCATATTCAAAACTTCTAAATAATTTTTGAAATGATTTATCTTTCCCAAAATCAAATTTTAAACTATTTAACTAATCTTCAATTTGTTTTTTGGTTTTTTCCAAATTAGAAACCTATGTAACTAATTCAGCATCTATCCTAATTTTATTAGCCAAAATAATGCCTCCTTAAAACATAAAAATAAGCCAGCATTAATGAATTAATGCTGACTTTATATATCACTATCTATGTCATCATCGAGGAAGGCTATTTCCATTACAGTCTTATTTGTCCTACTACCAGCAGGATACGCCATTAAAACCATTTTTCCCATATGTGGATCAACGGTTTTTCCTAATACCATAGATAAATCAGACATTAATTTAAATTTTGGAATTGTAATAATTCCAGTCTTTACTTGTCCTGTAATATCGTCCTTTTCTTTTGTCCTTGCTTGCAAAGACAAAAAGCCATTTAACGCGGCACGACCGATCACCGCTGTTGTAGTTTTCCCTTCATAAATATAATAGTAATCTACTATAACTTCAGTATAATCAGGGATTTCTATAAAAGTTAATTCCTTAAAATTATTAGGGTTTAAAGTATATGAAAGTTTTTGTCCAGTTTTTTTATTGTAACAAAAAGGCTAATTATGCGGTTGGTGTGATAACATAACTTTACCATTTTCTATCTCTAAAAAGTCTCGCTAACTAACTAAAACTGGATTTTTACGATTACTTCCAATCAATTTTAAATCATGAAGAATAGCAAACTATTCTTTGGAAAAAATACCTTGCTATAAAATAATTTTCATTCCCTCAGTATTTTCCCAAGAAACTTGCGGTGGATTTTCAAAACCACCATTAGCACTAATATGTTGCGATATTTCATCAAAATTACCAATTGAAACCTTATCTAAATAAATTACAGTTTCGCCCGCTTCAATTTCACGAGTCCCTAATTTAATTGGAGTATTAGCTTTTATACAAACATCATATAATTCTTTAAACGAAAATTCTGATTGCATAAATTCACCTTCATAAAAAGAAAACGGGCAGTATAATACTGCCCGCTTATCTCACGTTAATATAATTAAGAACCTTGATTCAGTGCGTCGAGATTGTTAACATTTAAAATGTGGTTATGAACTAATTCTACAGTCTCTTCACCAGCTTCGGTGCCTCCGTCAAGGCTGTATTTAATAAGTCTAACCATTTTACCATCGGCAGGACGAAGAATTTTTAAGTTCATATCGAATGTAGAAGCATCGCCCTCTGCTTCCATAGTAAGGGTATTCTCAGAAGTAATTTTTGCCTTCGGGAAAACAAGCTGGAAAAATTCGTCTTTTCCACTCTCCTGAGAACGAATATAAGTATCTCCTGTAACAAAGTAGGATCCAGGGAAGCTATTTGCAGAAATATCAATGATATAACTATCAGCAATAGCTAAGTCGAAGGAGCAGAAATATCTCTGACCTACCTCAAATTGAGTGGCTACTTTGCCTTCGGCATCATAGAATTTCGGATTTAACTTTTCGTAGACCATACCATCAGGGCCTTCATATGTAGCAGACCAACCAGAAGCATCAGAATATTTCTGACCGTCTCCTTTAGTGGGAAGAGCAGTACCAGTAGCTACGAACTCTTCGGTCTTCATAATTAAAGCTCCTTTTGTACCCTTCTTGACGGTTTTTACTTTACCGTTACCAAACATAATCGCCATAGACTTTGGAGAGAATAAGGCATCAGTTAAGGTTACATTAATCTCTTTATTGAAATCCCAAGAAATTAAAATCGCATTACCTTTACCACCACGATGATCAGTAGATTCCGCAGTCTGCTCCATTGTCGAGACCTTTAAAGTGTCTAAGTAGAGTACAGGGTTGGTAGGCTTGCCGTTGCTATCTAATTCATAGAAAGTAACGTCACAGACTTCTTTAATACCATATTTATCAAGAATAGAAGCCATTTAAAATACCTCCATATTTTCAAAATTCTTTTTCTAAATAAATAATTATTCATTTACATCTTCCATCCAATAAGTTGGATGAACTTTTTTGCTATCAGCGCCCGCTATTAAAGAACGAACATCAATATCATATCTTTCTTTATTCTAATATGTTGTTATTAAGGGATGAATTGCCGCATAACTCATCTACCCAATATTAAGTGGAGTTATCCCAATTCCCATACAACAAATTGAGGCTAACATAGTCTTTAAACTTTGTTTTGAAGCAGTCTTTGCTTTTACCTTATCACGATAACGAGATAAAGCCTTCATTCGTTTTAATTTAGGATTTGTAATAACTTCATATGGCGCAACTGGCTTTTGACCAATTGCCTGCCGCAATATATTCTAAAATTCAAAATAGTTTTCTTCAGTTAAATAAGATAAAGAAGTTAAACTATCTAAATTATTAGTATTTAATAAAATTTTTTCTAAATCACCAATTAAAATTTTTTTCTCCTCATACATAAAAGTAATAGGAGTATGACAGAAAAACTAAAACGCTTTCTTAATCGCTGTTTCAATTTTTTTATCGCTATAACAACTCATAAGTAAAAATTCAAATGGTGTAGGAAGTTTTTTAAAATCTATATTTTTTTCAACCGCATTATCTTCAATTTCTTCTTGAGTAATTAACAAGATAGTAGAGTATTCTCCGAAATCTTTACAAGTTAATACTTGTTCTACTGTTGGAGGATATATAAAAAAATTTTCAGAAAATTCATAAGGTTTTCCAAGGAAAAAAATCTCATCAATCATAAGCTATAATCTCAAAAACTTGTTGATAGCAACAAATTTCTTCCGTTACATAATTAAAAGAGAAATCTCCACCTTGCATTTTCCCTAATCCATTAATAGTTTTACCATTTAAACTTTCTTCAATTTCTCCTAAAATTGCAAAAGGCCGCAAATTATCACCATCAATAAAGAACTAAGTGTTAGGCACAAAAGTCTCAATTGCAATTATAACTCGCTTAAATTCTGGATTACTTGCCAATTGCATTGCATCAGAAACTCTTACTACAACCATTGATTGGGCGCCTTCTTTAGGCCCAATTCTTGGAGTTAATTTAATTAACTTTTCAAAAACTTCTTTTTCCTTTTGATCTTGTGTTAAATGCGGTTGCGTAAGAGCGTCAGCACCAGTGTAGTAAAGCAAATTAACTAAATTATCATTAGCTAATAAACGGCGAATAATTTTTTGAAGATTTTCACCAATTTCTTTACAGTTCCTTACAGCCATATTATTCACCGTCCTTTTTTAACCAAGCTAATCCAGTATTTTCAGGAGTTTTTATATATCCATTATCAACAGCTTCACGATCGTATTCATAAATAGGGTCAACAGTGACATATTCAACACCTTTTGTTGATTTCGTGTCCATACCCGTCACGCGATAAGCTTCACGCCCACTTTCATCAGTTAGTTCGAAATAATCGTCCTTTTTTATATAAGGATTTGTGGGAGTAATAAAAAAACTCATTTTTAAGTTCTCTGTATAAAGAGTAGCGGATCTACTACGAGATTTTAACTCATCTTTTAACATATTATCTTCTTGCCCATAAAAATATGCCCAAGCAGAACGGGCAACTCCATCACGATCACGCCATTTAATTTCATGTGACATTCGCAACATTATATAACGATTATAACCGCTGGCCTCAATTTGTTCTAACCAATAGATCATCCAAGGTTCAAGAATATCTCTTTCTTTATTTGACTTTGGAAGCCACAGAATAGTGCCCGCGGGCATTATCAAGGAAGTTCGAGTTAATAAATAATGCAATGTTTTCGTATCATCTTGCTTATATTTTTCAAAAGTTCCTGGATGAACTTCATCGCCATAATTAAAAGCAACCAAATAAACGCTTCTCTACATTTTCATTTCAAAATTCTATTCACGCTTACCCTACATTCTATCCTAATAGTTATTTCCGAAACGATTAATTCGTTTCATATAAATATCTTCTAAATAGCTCATTAGTCATCTTTCCCTAAAAGAGTCATACAATCAAAAATTGTAGAGCGAAAATAATCATAACTCAAAAAACGACAAGAAGATAATTTATAATAAAGAATGTAATAGTTAATGGAACGTTCTTCATCGGGCTATCCCATTAATTCAATTAAAATAGAATTTAAAAATGTTTCCCAATCACGGCCCTTTTCTCTTTCACAAAGTAACCCAAAAAGTTTATTTTTCATTTTTGTATTATAAGCAGTCTTCACTTCTTTCATTGAACACCACCTGCCATTTTAGAAAAGTCAAAAGGCTTACCATCACGGGAACGATAATAATTGCTTTCTTGCCAATGGGCGACTTCGCGCTCATCTTTTAACTTTTCTCTAAACTTATCAATTAAATTAGCTTGAGAAAAATCGCGTTCATCATAAAGAGGTTTTAAATTTTCCCAAGAAGTAATTGTTCTATCAATCCATTCACATTTCATGTAGGTGGATAACAATTGAATTTCTTTATTGTCTAAATCACCCAAAAAATTCTCTTGTGTTTCATCAAATTCAAGAGAGGAACGAGGAAACTTAAACCAAGGAATTGCCGCGCATAAAATTTGAAATTCATCTGCACGAATATCTTCAATCGTCCAATCGCCCCATTCATCTTCCAAGATTTTACTCTCAAAAGAATCATAAACCTTTGTTAAAGGAGTGGCCATATTATCCCTCCTTCTTATTATTGAGTTCTTCCATATCCCGCTTCATCATTAACGCTTTCATAATATCCTTATGAGCATAAGGCTTAATTAAATCGGCTCGTGCCATATCAGCCAATCCATTATCAATCGCATAGTCAGCTAATGCAGAGGCTTGCTCAGGACTTAATTTAGGTAAAATCTCTTTTAATTCAGAAATAGGAGCAACTGTTAAATAACGATGCATTTGCTGATCGCTAAGAATAATAACACTATCGACTTCTTTGCCATTTTCATCTATTTCTTTTAAACCTACATCAATTAAAAATTGTTCATCAGTAGTATAAAGGATACCATGCCTAAACATATATTCAACACCTGGCATATAAAAAGCATCTTCCAAAGCTGATCTATCAATTAATGCTTTTGCACCTTTTCGCGCCCACCGTACATTTAAATGTTGCTCAGGAACAAATAAAACCACATTACCTTTTACAGCACTAATTACCTGTATTTTATTAGAATTATTAATCATTACTCCTTCAACTCCTTAAATATATGAAAGGTAGTAGGAGATTAACTCCTACTACCTATTATTTTTTTATTATAAATTAATAGCCGTAAATGTCGTTATCAACATTGTTTAAAATTTCAGTATTTTGATAAATACCCCAATCATTATAAGTCATAATGGCAGCACCCATTTTCTTATAGGTATGAATTTCCATAGACTGATCTTTATTTGTGAAATCCCAAATAATAGTCGGGCCTTCCATAACAACTTTAACAACTTTGCTGTCACGACCGGACGGAAGGACATAAGCCGTCTGAGGATCGATCCAAACCTTTTCGTTGTTCTCATCGGTAAAGGACTGCTGCATCATAATAACAGGGCAGCCACGGAACAGATTAATAAAGCCAACATTATGAAGTTGGTCAATATCCTGCGGATGATATACAGCTTGTGCACCGGCTGTTGCAACAGGAACCAGAGCATCAGGACCCATAGCCGCAATAAACTCAGGCGGAGCAAAAATAACTGCATTATCACCATAGCTTCTTACGTTAGTGATAATCTTCATCATCTCATCAGGTTTCCAACCATTAGTAATAACTTTATTATTAGCAGGGAAATTACCATCTTTAACAGCTCTACGAAGTGCTCTCTGAACTTCAATATAAACTGCATCAGTAAGACCTTCGGTTACAAGGTCCATTACTTCAGCCATTGTTTCAGCACCGTCAAGGAAACGCTCAAAATCAATAGTGGCAGCTCCACCAACTGCATGGGCCGCAAGTTCAAAGTTTTCTTGATCAAGTCTGAAAGTCTCATAAAGACCGCTTAAACCAACTTGAGTTACAAATTTACGAGCACGTGCTTTACCAAGCTTACCTCTCTTAAAGATAGCTCTCTGATTCTGAGGAACAAACTGGACATCAGCAAACATACCAAGGCTAGAAAGTACCTTTTTCGGCACTACCTTATCTGCAGTCTCAATTATAATATTATAAATATCATATCTATTACTCATAAACTCGTTTAAATTAGAAGCGAGTTTATTAAGTTCGCCACGAAGAGCCTCATCAACGCTTTCAGCAGTATAATTAGTAGGGGCAGTTCCCATGGCTGCATGAAGTGCTAAGTCTTTTAATTCTTGACTAACCATATTCTTTATTTCCTCCTCTTAATTATAATACTTGAAATTTGACGCCGGGCTGGCCATCGGGCATTGTGTAATATTTTACAACGAGCATTTCAGCGTCTGCTTTATTTTTAGTTAATTGAATTGCACCAAGTGCAGAATGTTTACCATAAATTTTAACTTCTTTAATCTTTTCAAGTTCCTCAATTAAAGTTACATCATCAGTAAATTCATCACTATCATAGCAAAGGCAGTTAGTGGTAAATTTATCACCACGAGAAAGATAACCTAAGCGAGGATAGAAAGTGCCAGCAGGAAGATAGAAATCTTTTAAGCCCTGATGCCTTTCATCATATAAGTGCTCAGTAGAATAGTTAATAGCGAGCGGGAGATCCGCTGCTTCAGCACCAGGAAGTCTAACAACTCTATTGATATTATCAACAGCAAGAATCATACCATTCTCAGCATAAATCTTGCCACCGACATATTCGGCTTGATTTTTAGCAAATTCTTTGTCATATAATGCACACTGTGCTTCAATACGACCGTCTCTACGGAAGGCACACTGATTTAACTCAATCTGGCCGTATCCATCAATTGTAAATCTTTTTAAAGCCATTTGAATTTCCTCCAATTACATATTTGTATATTTATCTAAAAGTTTTTCAAGACCTGTTTTTTCATCTACAGGCTTCGGAATTAATACCTGCGGCGTAGAATCCTGTTTAGAAAAAATAGACTGATTTGCATTAACATACAGTTCAGCTAAATCTTTGTTTAAATCAACTAAATTATAATCAGCAAGTTTCGCTTGAATATCACTAAGGTCAGCTGCATCCATAATTCTAGCATATTTATCTACAAGAGCCTGTTTTTCTTGCATTTCAGCATTGGTCTTATAAGTTTGGAGAGCAGTGTTCTCTTGCGTTAAAGAAGCTACTTGATCGTTAAGGGCTTCAACAGAGGTTTGTAAAGAATTAATTGTTACATCTTTAGTCTCGCTCTCTAATTTTAAAGTAGAAATTTCACCCGCTTGCTCTGTAAATTTTTGTTCAAAATCAGAAGCTAAAGCAAAATTTTCATCAATTTTTTCAAAAGTGTCGCCATTCATTTTGTGAAGAGCTTCAAGTGCGTTCTTTTCACTTTCAGATACATCAATAATATAGCATTTTTCAACGTCGCCGAGAGAAACGCTATCACTAGCATCATCTTTTGTATAATAAACTCTTTCATATTGGCGTGCCGCATAGTTATATACGAGGGCATAGTCATCAAAAACATCGCAAATGGAGTAATCGACTTGCCAATTGCCTTCTTCATTATAAGCAGGATTCAGTAATAACCAAATCATATCTGCTTTTTTAGAATCAGAAAGCTTATATAAAAGTTCGTTATTCAAGGTAGAACTACCTCCTTCATTTAAAACATATTTTTCCATTTTACTTACAATTTCATTTAAAGAATTACATAAGCTATAAAAGCTTGCGCCTTCAAAACAAGGCTCTACTTCTTTCCCCAATACACTTAATCCTAAGAAACATCCTTCAGTAAAAACATAATAACGTTTGCCATCAATATATTGCCAAGACCCTTTAATGTTTTTGGCATAAAGTTCCATTGATTGCGGACGCTCAACAATTATATTAGCTTCACTATAAAGAGCAGTAAATAAATATACATCAGAACACGCATAAATGCGGGTAACACCATCATCATCTAAATGCGGTTCCCAGGCAAAATTAGGATTTTCAGGCACAATACCATAAATGCGTCCTTTATTTCGAGAGGTTCCATGATCGGTATAATCATCGGCTTCCTAATCAAAAATGCCTTTTATCGGAGTATAAGGTAAAGTAGCCACAAGCTTTTCAGCGAACTCATCTGTTATATAAGTTCCGTTTCTATTGCCATATTTATAAAAAATACGACAACGAGCTTTAGTAATAACATCATTAAATTTTTCTAAATTGTAAGTAGTTAAATTAAATAGCGTTTTCATTCATTACCTCCGCTATTCGTCGTCGTAGTAGTAGTTGTACTGGTTTGTTTATCAATTGAAGCTTCATTAGCTAAAGTTTTTGCTGATTTTTCTTCATTTTCTAATTTAGGACGCCCAACATCATTAACTGACTTTGAAGTTGTCTAAGTAAAAGAAGAAGCAAGCGGAATTAAAGAATCTTGAAGTTTAAGAATATCATTTTCTAATTCCTTTAAGCTAACTAAATCATCTTGAGAAATGCCTTGTGCTGCCGCCGGCACCAAAAAGCTATAACCATTAGTTGCCATTTTTAAAGCGGAAGTAATATATTTCTCTTCATTTTGAACACCAACCGGTAAAAATTGGTAGTTAAACATTAAATTATAAGTAGATAGTTCTTTATTTAATAAGAAACTAAGATACCAAGCCATTTTATTAGCAAAAATCATCATAAACGAAATATCATTTTTAATGGAACTGTCAAGCGTCGCACTACCACCGGAAGAAAAAATTTGCCCACTAACGCCGGCCTGTGAATAAACATTATTCAACATTTTTTCAAGAGTTGTATTTGCACTATCGTTTGCTGTACGAGAAACAATCGCTTCGACATCATCATAAGTTGTTAATACACTAATGTTTTTATTACCTTTTAACATTCCTACTGCAGCGGAGTGCATTTCTTCTGCTTCATCTGGTTCAAATAATAGACGACCATCATTCAAATGTGGCACTTTTTGGACAAGAATTTTTCTAATTTCATCCAATTCTTTTTCACGTTCAGTTTCAACTGCCGAATCGTATTTTAGTGCGTGAATAATAGTATTAGCAAAAGGCGGAATTGCTTTGTCGTTAAAAGCAAAATAAATTGTCGGGACGCTCGTAAGCAAAATCCAAGGAGACTATAATTTCCCATTAGAATATTTGTTCCATGCAGACTAAATCTCTTTAGGATACGCTTTTAAAATCAATTTACGTTTTTCTTCATTTACTATTGTATTAAAATAGCTTATATTAAATTCAACTATATCCAAACCATTAATATCACGATAATTACTCTAACAATAGTCATTCGGAAGTTCCATTAGAGTAAACTAATCTTCATCAACTTTTAAAACAATACCGCAATATAGGCCATAAGTTAAGGCCTTATAAGCTATTTCTGGCATTAAAGAAGCTAGATGAAGAGAAGCTAAAATATGAAGTCCGCGATTATATCCTTCTTCAAATTTTTTAACCTTTTTCTTTTTATTTCTTTGTTGTGGAATTAAAATTCCGCTATATTTCAAAAGAGTAGCATAGTGCAATAAAATTTGTTGATATAATCCGTTAGTTTCCGCAAAATGCTATGATAACATGCGAATTTGGGAAACATTTCCACTTTCTAAGATTAGTTCTACTTCTTTTTCCGAATATTTCTTTAATCGCGGGGTAGAATAGCCAAGAAATGAAGTGGCGGTTAATTCATTTGATTTGGCTATCATACCAGCGACTGCTCGTTTATAATTCTCTAATGAAAAGGTATTCAGTTGTTGTTCCATTAAATCCCTCCACTAAAGAAAGTAAGTTTACGTTTTGTATTTCCACGCCGACGCCGCCGATAATATTCTTCTTCAATTTCTTTAATACACCAAAGACCATAAGCAAAAGAATAATATTTATCATCGGGTATTCGGGTGTTAATTTGCTCTAAAACAAAATCAGATCCAACCTAACGCACGCGAAGGTTCGCCATTTCTTCAAAAAGACGGGTAGTTAATTCATGCGGCATTAATCTTTCAATCCGTTGAAGAGAAGACATTTTTTGTCCAATTTTTGTTGCTAATAGAGCACTTTTTGCTTCTTGTTCTTTTATTAAGAACCTTACTCGCCCGCCTAACAACATAGAATAAGCATTACTATTAATTTGTGATTTTAATTTTCCATTTGCTTTCATCATTGATAAAATACAAATTGCATCTCTCGGTTGAACTAATTTATAGTCATCATTATCCATAAAGCCATAAGCAGGAAGATAATTTCCAGCTTCATCATATGATTCTTTAATTAATTCATCCGTTAAACCAACTCCTAAGCCATTTCCATCAATAATAACTCGCATTGGATCATAATCACGAATTAATTTTTTTAAATCTCGGCATTGTACCGAAAAAGGTTTTGTTTCGGGCGTTCTTCCCAAAACAACAATGTTGACTAAGGTACAGTAAAATTTTTCTGCTTGAGGGTTAACTCTAAACACACAAACAACTGTTTGATCGTGTAACCTACCTACGTCTACACTTAAAATGTAAAAATGTTTAGACCCCTCTCTATTAATTTTGTGCAATTCTGGATTTTTTAATTTTCTATATTTTGCAAGTTTATCATATGAATACCAAGAGCCTTTTGCACCACCGCGCCAAATTGATCCGTACTCTGCGGCAAAGCTTTCTTCGCTATAAGATGGTGACATTCGTAATTCATTTACGTAATCTGGCTACAAAAGACGATGCATTATAGGGACACGATAATCACAACCAAAACAAAAGTTTTTTTCAGGATTAATAATCGAACCTTCAAACACATCAAGTAAAAGTTCATAAGCATAAGTCCCTTTCTGCCCCGCTGATGTCATATAAATTCTCTACTGATTTGGCTCTTTTGGATTTACTGTATTATCAGGTAAACGTCGAGAAATATTAAGCAAAGGGAGCACAATTTCTGTTAGTGGTGCTTCCTCATGATCACGTACTTCATCGATTAAGCCCGAATGACGGCGTCCTCCTCGTGTTGAGTCGAGAGGCGCTACAACATCAAAACGTGCGCCATTTCTAAAATTAAGTGTTACATAATCTTTACCATAGTTACCTGGGCATTCACTAACATCTCCGCCAATAACTTCTTTTCGCAATAGGGGCCAATGTTGAAAAATTTCATAAAGTTTTTCTTTTGCTATGGCTGCTGACTGTCCTTTTCCTGGAGCACAAATGAATCTTTTAGAGTTAGGAGTAAAAATGCATTCTAAAACTTCAGCAAGGACTGTCAAAAAACTTTTTGCAAAGCCACGAGGTGCAGTCACGTAAATTTGTTTATATCTCATAATTGCTCGCAAAACAATTCTCTAATAAAAGAAAAGAGTAAATCCCTCATCCACTGGTTTAATTATATCAAGAAATAAATCAGGATAAGCTGTGAAATAATTCATTATTTTTTCAATATTATGCTAATTCCTAATTAAATAATCTTCATTTAAAACTATACCTTTTTCTACTGGTGTCCCTAATCGTTCGCCTACACGAATATTGTTGGTATCAGTTAGCTCCCTATGTGTTTTTAATAAATCGGCAATTTTAATCACCTTCTTTTTTAAATTTTTGTTTGTAAGCGCGATAGCATAATTTATCATTATGACTATAAACCTTGCTATCGCGCTACGTAATTAAAAAAGAAAAACAAAAAAGAAATAAAAGGAAATAAATTTAAATCTTCTAGTTTAACCTATCATCATTATCCCACTAACTTTTATCTTGTTGATTAGCTTCATCTAAGTCTGCCTAAAATTCTTCAGCATCAAATAAGCCATCATATCCGTCGCTCTCATATTTGTCTAAATCAAAAGTTTCTTTCTCAACAAATTCATCACTCTCATTAACACGAGCGTTATTTAAGGCTTCAAGTCGCCTATTAATTTCTTCTCCAATTCCACTCTCATTAACGTATAATCGCTAATTAAATGCCTGAATATTTTGCATTGTCTCATCAACAATATCTTTTGGAACATCATCATAATAAGGATTTTTCCATCCGCGCTTCTCCATCCAAGCAATTAATTCACCAATTGAATCAAAATCATTAATATTTTTAGCATTTTTTGGTGTAAATTCTGCGGTTTTGACAAGTTTATCGTAAGCCGTCAAAATCTTATCAAAGTCTTGCCCTCCTCTAATTCGGTTATCAAGCTCATAAGAAATTTTACAAATTTTAAGAGCCTAGTCAGTCTAAAGGGCGCCATTAACATTCTAAGTTGCTAACAAGCCATTATAAAGATTTTCTAAATAATTCAGAGCTTCATCGTCATAATTAGGTCCCCATTTCTACCAAAGCTCTCGACGGCGGGCTTCAGAAACAAGGGGTATCTCATCTTCAAGAGTACCCTTTTTCTTAAGTTCACTAAATGTCTTAAAATAGTCCCCCCAGTCTATTCCTTTAAATTCTTCATCTAAAAAGAACTCACAATAAACTTTTAAATAGTTAAAGGGATTTTGCTCCTTAATTTCTTCGAACTTGGCCGGCACAAAAGGCACATTAATCCAACGGCATACTTTATCAACTGCGTTCCAGTCATTTCCATCTAATTCAATTATCTTTGTCAGACAATTGGCGCAAATGGGAGTATAACCATCTGTGAAGAAAGGTGATCTTACCTAAATAAAGTTTTTTTCTGCCATCATCATACCGCACTTGTCGCACGTTCTCATTGTTGCTCGCCTCCATCAACAATAATTTGTTTACCATGGGCGACAAGAGAATTTAATAAAAGGTTAAGGTTGCGTTTTTGCGTGCGGTTAAGCTGATAGTAAGAAGTCCGCATATCAGCAATAATGGCTTCGCCAGAGCGGGGAACGGGCTTCGCATCGGGGTCCGCAGAAGGCTCAGCTACATCAACCCTTAAAATACGGGCGATTCCTAATAGCTCAATTGGTTGGAGACGAGCTAATTTCTCCTCAAAGTCCATTTTAATTATATGTTTCTTCATTTTAATTTTGAAATTAGTTTTTGTTCCTCCTATTTTCGTTCTGCTCTACGACGAGCATCACATTTTTTACAAATTGATGTATAACCATCAGATGCTCGTGATTTTACTGTGAAATTATCCTTACTCTTAAGTAAAAATGTACCGCACTTCGTACATTTTTTAAAGTTTTCAGGGTTTGGTAAATTCAAAATTTGCTGTTCGTGGCGCGCGACAGCATCGGCGATTTTTGGGATAATTTTTTGACAAAAAATTGTCGAAATATAATTTGGGGTATAAGTTTTTGAATAGGTTTGGTTAAGATAGTCCGCAATTTTTTGATTAGGAATTTTTTTAATTTTGAAAGCGAGAACATCACTCTAAATTTCGTTAAGGTCCGCGAAGTCAATATAATAGTTAAGAGCCTTTAAAAATGCAGCGGTCTAATTTTCTGGAACAGAGTCGCGGGCGGTGTCCAATTCAGCAAAAAATTGAAATGCGGTATAAAGATGATCTGTATTTTTAAAGTCAAAATAGGTTGAAGTTTTTGAAAGTTCGTTTTGATGATTCCAATAATCGTGAATAAGAGTTGATTGGTCGGTGGCAGATAGGTTAAAGGGGTTGAGTTGAGAAGGTGGCAGAAAAGCAAGTTTATTATTAATTGAAAATGGGGCTGTTAAAATTTCGCAATCGAAGTCGGGAGGTGGCTGTGGGGTAGGTGTTACGAGATTATAGGGATTCGTGCGAATGTGCTGGTCAGCGCAGTCCTTAAACATAAATTGCTGGCGACGAAGCTCAACTAAATCATGGCGAAGTTTAAGCCATTGGAATTGTGTAAGTTCCGAAGCTTGTTGATTGGCTTCACGAATTTGTTGAGGGGTAAAACGTTCTAATAGTTCCGTGCGGGGCGGGGTTTCACGTTTTTGATTTTGATAGGCCCATAAGTCAATTAGGAGATCGGTTTTATCAATGCGAGCTAAAAGGGCGGTAAGTGAGTCAAACTCAGGAGTTCCTTTGAGTAAGGTTAGGGTTGTTTCTCGATCAAATTTTTGTTGTGAAGCTTTTGTATAGTAGCGGGTTGAAGTAAGTGGGCGGGCTTCGGCTTCATTAAAAATTGGGCTTTCAATTAATTGTTCGAGTGATTCGGTTTCATGCGGGGTATTCCAAGTTTTGGAGCGAGCATTGAGATCGCATAATCGTTCTTGGCGGGCGTTTTGCCCTTCTGGATTTTTGCCCCATAATACATAATCTGCGGCCTTGTCAAGTTCAGTTATAGAAGGCGGGTTTGACAAAAATGGTTCATGTGAAAAATAAAAATTTAAAAAATCGGAACGTTGCTATTGCGTTTCGAGTGTAAAGTCAAAATTAAGACGATTTTTTTGCATTGAGTTCTCCTTGTGCTGTCGGCACAGCTTTGTTTAGTAAAGGCGATTCTCGCCTTTACTAAACACAGTATAACATAATTTTGAAAATTTGTCAAATTTGCCTACGGCAAAAAATTTTTAAATTTGAAATTTGAGTTTGTGAATTTAAAATTTGAAATTTGAGTTTGTGAATTTGAAATTTGAAATTTGGGTTTGTGAATTTAAAATTTGAGTTTGTGAATTTTTTTTACCAGACCCGCCTGCTGGCGAAAAATAAGAAGATGTTCTTCCTAAAACTACCGGGGGTAGAATTTTTTCTGCATTTTTTCATATGGTAAAAGATGTATATAATAGTAAAATATGGATAATATCCTAAAAAAAATAGGCGGTCAGTCGACCGCCTGTGCATGCCCATCTATTATAGTATATCGTTGGAAGGGATTATATTTGATACCCAGGTCATCGATATGCAACCTCCATTTTTTAACTACCCATTGGATCATAGCTTTTTTATCATCCCTCGGCTTGCCTGCACCTTTGGTACTCGATTTTTTGCCGTTTTCATTATAAAATTCTATGAAATCCTGTATACTGGCTATGCGAGGCGTAGTATAGGTTGCAGGGGCGAGAGAGTTGCCTCCATGGGCGATGGTATATATTACAAGCGTATTCCTGTCACCGTGATCATATGCATCGATCAGACCCTGCACACATCCGCCGTTGATCTTAATTTCAACTTTGCGAGAGCGGTTTCTGTCGCTCATCAGACAATCAACTTTGCCTGCAGGTGAAACGGCATCCTTATTATAATTACCATGAACAGGCGTTAACAGCAATTCCGCTATTTTACCATCTTTCCCCTGCGTATGATCATATGCACGCAAGTATAATGCACTCATGATGCGCCTCTGGCAGGCATCATATTCTTTCTTACTGATCTTTTTTTCGCTATACAGCGCCTCAACCTTCTTTGCATACATGCAAGTAAATTGGAACATCATTTTTTTGTCCTCCTAAATAATTACAATTTTTTGCGTTCCTGTTGATCGGAACGATTATATAATACAGGTTAATTATGATCGTTATGTGATTATTTTATGTTTTTTCTGTGAACTTAAAAAAAATAATTTTATTACTAAAATTATAAAATTTGAGCGAGAGATCCTACTGTGTTAAAATTTTAACAAACATATCTTCACTTTAGTGCGTTAAACTGTTAAAGTTTAAAACATTAAAGTGTAGTCTAAAATTAGACTCAGGTAGTCTAAATTTTTTTAGACTACCGTCGCCCGCGGAGTCTAAATCGAGGGCGGGGCTTCCAGGAACTGGAAGTCAAAAGGAGCTGGGATAAGCTGGGAAAGCTAGACTATACAGCCCGCTCCGAAAAAAATTTTTTTTAAATTGATAAAACCCCTTGACAAATTGATTTGCCTATGGTATAATATAGGTGTTCCAAGAGAGGGACGCAATTTTAAACTGAAAAGAGGACAACTAAAATGACTAAATATTTTCATTTTCTTGATGTAGCGACAGGCGAATATTTTTCCGTAGCCGATGAGAGTTTAAACAATGCAAAAGCAATCGCCCGCGAAAACTTTGCCGACCCTGTTTTTTGCGGTATACTTGACGAGGAAGATGTCGATATATTGGGAGAAGATGTCTATTAAGACATCTTCTCCCCTTTAGACTACTATTACTTTAGACTATTTAAGTCTAAACAGTTTAGACTAAAGGGCAAAAACTTTTTTAAAAATATTAAAAAACCTATTGACAAAATAAAGCGTTTATGCTATAATTAAACCATCAAATGAAGGAGGTCGCAAACCTATGATAACTACTGTAAAAACCGTTGATGGCGTGCTCCCCGTAAAACCTATGTCCTATGTATTGGGTGATGACTGGACTTATATGTATAGCGATGACTGGAAGGGTGTGGACTTTAATGTCTATGCCTGCATGAATGGCGAGGTTGTAGCAGTAGTCGAGGTTTAATTCCTCGACTATTTTTTATTTTTTATTGTTAAAATTTTAACGAACATATGTTTACTTTAGTAAGTTAAATTGTTAAAGTGGAGTCTAAAATAGACTACGGGGGGCGGGCAAAAATTTTTTAAAAAAACTATTGACATAACTATTTAATTATGCTATAATATAATCAAAGAAAAGAACTAATTGATTTAACGGAGGACTTAACAATGTTGAAAACCTATTACTATTGGAATAATGAAGTTTTTACCGACACAGAAGAACTTAAAGATTACATTATTGATTTTGTTATGGAACATCAAAATGATAAAATTATATCAATGATGAATGAAGTCGGATGCGATTGGAACGATATTCACGATTGTGAAATTTGTCGTGCAAATGCGATTGAAGAACTTGTACTTGATATAATGCAATATGAAGTAAAAATTAAAAATGAACTTTTTACAACAAGTGGAAAACAAATCAAAAATCTTCCAGGAACTTATGATGAAATTGCTCGAAGAGAACTTTGCTTGACGGTTTATTATTAAACCGTCTTTTTTATTGCGGGCGGAGTCTAAATTGCCCGCTCCCGTTTTAGACTTCATTAGTCTAAACAGAAAAAAATTTTTTTAGACTCCAAAAAAGTTATTGACTTTTTAAATGAATTGTGGTATAATAAAGATAATGAAACAAATAGGAGAAAATCAAAATGAAAAAATTTACAATTAAAAACTTCATATCCGAACTGTTGGCAACATTAGTTTTTTTGTGGTTGCTTTGGATTTTACTTTCTTGGACTGATATTATTTTTCATAATACAAACAGCTACCTTTTCCACAGCTGGAATTTTTTTACAATCTTCTTTTAAAAAAGCTGGAATTTTCTGGAATTTCCAGAAAATTCCCAATTTAGACTAACAAATTTCCAAAAATTTCCAAAAAAAATTAGACTATCAACCCGCTCCCAAAAATTTCCATTAAATTTTTTTAAAAATCTATTGACAAATTGATTTATTAGTGATATAATATAGGTACAGTAAAAGAGAGGAGCAAATATCATGGACATGGTTCGAGTTTACAACTATCACACCAACGAGGTTCTGGAAAAGACCTTCGCCGACCCCGCAGATGCTGACGACTTCGAGTACATTCTGGACTTTTTGGAAGCCCGCTATGAACGATTTCACAACGGCGAAAAGCTCTATTAAGAGCTTTTCGACCGGACGAGTCTAACTTAAAAATTAGGCTCGCCCGCTCCGTTAATTTAGACTATTGAAGTCTAAACAGAGAAAATTCCCATTTAGACTAACAAATTGCTAAAAAATTCTATAAAAAATTATTTGAAAACCTATTGACAAATTGATATATTAGTGATATAATAAAGACAATAAAGGATATGGAGGTTTTCAAAATGCTTGCTGAAAAATATATGAAAATGGTATGGAATGGAGTTGCATATAATAAATATGAAAATTTGTATAATGCTATCCGCAAATATGTTGAAAACAATTTACAGGAGCAAATCATAGCACGGGCAATGACTTATAGTGGTTATGGTTCTGATAATCCTTCAGTTCAAATGTTTGTGGAAATTAGTGCAACTCACGATATTTGTGAGGATGTTATCAAACACGAGGTTAAAGTAGTGCCGAACATTACTTGCAAGAAACTTGGCTATCCTATTTATGACAAAGGCGAATTATGCGACTGGGCAGAATATTTACTATAAAAATAAAGATTTTATAATTTATGGAGCGGGTTCTTCCCGCTCCTTTGCATTTAACGGTAGTCTAAAGTCGCCCGCTCCCGCCAATTTAGACTAATAAGAATTTTAGACTAAGAAAGTCTAAATTGACGATCGCGGGCGACTTTTATACTTTAAAGCATTAAAGTATAGTCTAAAACGAACATATGTTCTTTTCCAGTCTCTGGATTTAGACTATGCTTTAGCCTTTTAACGCTTTACCACATTAAAGTGTTAAACTACTAAAATATGAACAATTTATGAATTTTCAAAAACCTATTGACAAACGCATCCGGTTGTGCTATAATAGTTATAGAAACAGAAAAGGAGTACCAATAATGAGAACCCTAAAAATTACCAATCTCAATGTTTCTCATAACGCCGGAATTAACGCCGAACAATCTTTGCGTTATTTTCTTCACGGTTACACAACAGCTCACGACAACCGCCGTTTTGATAAAGCAAGCGATATTGACAACATTAGCGTTAAATCCGCTCGCTTTACGCTGGCTCAAGGTGGACTGTTGAACGGCTCAGACCTTGAAGCTATGGTTGATGACTATTTCAGCCGTGTTCATTCTACTGAATTTGATTATGTAGCCCGTGATTTTACCGTGTATATTATGAACGCTGAAGAGTTCAGAGAATTTTTAATGACATTCTGCTATGTAGCACGCGAAAGCTACAAAAATGGCGGAAAGCTCAAGGTGAGAGCAAGAAGCGAGAGCAAAAGAATGGTCGAATGGTTGAACGAGCGGGCAAGCTAAGCCCGCTCCATTTTTTAGACTTAATTAGTCTAACCCAACGCTATCACCGCATTTTAGACTAAGCGACAGCTCAAAAAATTTTTTTAAATTGCGAAAAAAACTCTTGACAATTTTTTAAATCTATGCTATAATAATATTGTTGAGAGGGAGAGAAAAACTTCAAAAGTCCTCCTAAAATTTTGATATACTCTCCCTCTCATTCTCACTCCTTGAATTTAAGTTTTTATATAGTCCTCCTGTTTAGAAAGCGGAACTGCCATTTTATGACAGCTCCGCTATTTAGACTATTTAAGTCTAAAGCCGCTCCGCCATTTTTTAGACTAACGGCAGAGGACAGTTAAAAAAATTTTTTTTAAATGTGTTAAAATCTATTGACAAATTAACTAAAAAGTGATATAATTAAATCACAATAAAGAACGGAGGAACTTAATAATGAGTAGCTTTCAGCATGTTAATCCTATTTATCGAATTGAGGCAGACAAATTAGCTAAATGTTTTCTTGAAAACGGCATTGAATTTTATTATCGTAGTGTCTGGGACGGTGTTCAAATTTATTGTGATGGATGGGACGCTATTTGTCATAGTGGTTCTTATGGACACGAAGAAGGACTTTTGGAAGTCATGGGAACTATTGCAAGAGCAGATGACGATGATGTCGAAGGATGGCTCACCGCAGAAGAAATTCTACAGCGACTTAATTTGACGGTTTAACCGTCAAAGGTTAGACTACTTTAGTCTAATTTCAGAAAAAACTTAGACTTATATGTCCGCGGAACACACGGCGCCGTTGTCGTATCTCAAAAATAATACTTGACTTTTCAAAAAAAATATGTTATAATAAATTCGTAAAGAAGAGAACAGAAAGGATTTTTTAAATAATGAATATTTACTTTGATTTAGATGGCACTTTGGCAGATTTTTACAGCGTTGATAATTGGCTTCAGAAAATTTTGGAAAATGACAGTTCTCCTTATCGTGAAGCTCGCCCGCTCCAGAATTTTTCCTATTTAGCAAAACTTATACATAAATGTCAACAAAAGGGAATTGAGTTCAGTATAATTTCTTGGGGAAGTAAAAATTCCACAGAAAATTTTCTCACGGCGGTTGCTGATGAAAAAAGACAATGGCTTAAAACTCATTTGCCGTCTGTTAATTTTTCTCAAATTATTGTTGTTCCTTACGGAACGCCAAAAGAAAATTACAAAAATTCCCAATTTGATATTTTGTTTGATGATGAACAGACAAATAGAAAAAATTGGAAAACTGGAGCATTTGAACCGCAATATATTATCCCAATTTTGAAAATACTTGCAAGATAAGGGAGAATTTTCCAGAAAATTCTCCTTTTTAGACTCAAGCGGTCTAAGTTCATTTTAATTTAGACTCCAATCGTGAAAAAATTTTTTTTATTTTTTTTAAAAAAACTATTGACAGAATTAAATTTTTATGATATAATTAAGGCACAATAAAGAACGGAGGACATTAAAATGAAACTTTATGAAAAATGTATTACTTGGTTTAATCAGGGAATTGTAGTTGAAAGGAAATTCTGCGGTTATAAATTTTTTGAAGAAGAACCAAATAATGAATTTGTTCAAGTAACTTGGGAAACTTTAGATAGAATTTGTGATAATTTTGGACCGTGTATTCCATTTTATATTTTGAACCACAAAAAAAATAGAGTAATTAAATTTTGGGACGGGGAGCTATTTGGGTCGCTGTTTTGCAGTAAAGAATATCGTCCTATAACTACTAAAAAATATCCAGTCTTGCCTCTTGCATATAAAATTACTTATGAAGAAGTTAATAATTTAAGCATTAAGGATATTTTGGAAATTGCTCCTGCAGAAAAAGCAATTAAATATTTGGCAGAAAGAGGATTAAATATAGAAAAATAAGGCGGGCGACGGTCTCCCCGCTTATTTAGACTAAGACAGTCTAAAATTATTGTATTTTAGACTATAATTTTGAAAAAAATTTTTTCAAAAAACTTTCAATTTACTATTGACAAATTCATTATAATCTGTTATAATATACTCACAACGAAAGAGAAAATTTAAAAACTCAAAAAGTTTTAGGAGGTTTATTATTATGACTAGAATTGAAAGTGCTGAAAAAATCACTAATGCAATGAGGATTTTGGAAAAAGAGAAAGGAAGCCAAGTTTTTACAGCAAAGGAATATAAACAGTTTGGAAAAGATATATCATCTTTGCAGACATTAAGAGACAAACGCCTGATAAAAGTAAATAATTCCGAAACTTTTACAAAAACTATTCCTAATTCTTCCTCTGAATGTTATGTTTATAATAATAAAAAACAAGTAGTAATGAAGTGGAATGAATATAAAAATTTGTCTAAAATTGCACAGGAAGCACTAATTAAAACAAACGATGGAAAAGCATTTGAGATTAAGTGTCCTGAAGAGATTACAATTACTTGTAAACGCTATTATTATGTTGCTGACTATGATGAAATGGCAGATTTTGCAAGAAAAGAAAGAGAATATTTTCTTGCAAAAAAAGAAGAAAAAGAACAGGAACTTATTGAGATTAACAATAAAATTGAAAAATTGGAAGAAATTTTCAAATAAAATGCCGTTGAAAAACGGCTATTTTAGACTTTGCGAGTCTAATTTTTTTTATGTATTTTAGACTAACCCATAGCAAAAAATTTTTTTAATTTTATCTAAAAACCTATTGACAAAACCAAAATTCTATGATATAATTAACTCACAATAAAAGAGAACGAACTCTCAAAAACGAGAAAGGAAATTTAACTATGGCTAATAATAACAATGAAAAACGAGTTATAATCAATCTTTATATGGAAGTCCCTGTCTCTGAGGAACTCTGGTGGCAACTTCGGGAAGAAGAAAATGATAATGCCATTCATAAAATTGCTGATAAATGTGGATTTGTACTGATGGATGATGAAGAAACAGTCCCAGAGGGAACTCCGCTTATTAGCCGAATATCTGATTTTGATACTTGTGAAGAATTTTATATTGCATAAAAAATAGGTAGGAGCAATCCTACCTTTAAGTTTTTAGACTTAATAAGTCTAAGTTTAATATGTAATTTAGACTAATGAAAAACAAAAAAAATTTTTTTAATTTACTATTGACAAACTTATTATAATCTGTTATAATATATCTGTAATAAAGAGAAAGGTTGCGTTATTTATGAAATTTTATTGTGATATAGGATGGAACTGGGTGCTAACTTTAGTGACAATAGCGACAATATTGTGGATGAGGTTGAGAAAAAAATAAAAAAAATTTTTTTTATTTTCTCAAACCCTATTGACAATTTTATTAGTTTATGTTATAATATATTCACAATAAAAAAGAAAGGTTGTGCTATTTATGAAATTGAGTTATGAGGTAGAATGGGAACTGGAAGATGAAGTTATTGACAATATGGTAAATGAAGTGGAAGATGCAGTAAAGCAATATCCTGATTGTGATGTCGATGCTTGCATTTATGATATTGTAACGGATTTTTTGGACGATATGAGCATTGATGATTGCGACCATTTTAATATGGACTGCTATCTTGATGAAGTCATAAAGGAAGTAGAAAAAAGATACTTTGACCGAAAGCAAAAAACAACCGTATCCCCTACTACTATGAAAGCAACTGGAATTGTGCGACGGATTGATGACCTTGGACGCATAGTAATACCAAAGGAAATTCGTCGTGCCGTGCAAATCTACGAGGGCGACCCACTTGAAATTTTCTTTGATGCTGACCATAATATTGTTCTTAAAAAACATCACGGATAAGATAAAATGGGATTTATTCCCATTTTTTCTTTTCAAAATTTTAGACTTAATAAGTCTAAGTTTAATATATGATTTAGACTAATGGAAAACAAAAAAGTTTTTAATTTTATCTAAAACTGTTGACTTTTTACATAAACTATGTTATAATAATAATTGTCAAGAGGAGATGTAATACTTTAATCATAAAAGAGAGGTAAGAACTATGAGTGCAAGGAACGAAAAAAAGAAACTCACTTTTGAAGATAAGTTTGCTCGTCATTTCTACTGTCCGCATGCAAGACTTAATTCTATCCGAAATGATAAGAAACAAGCAACTCGTAAAATGCGAAGAATAAATAAAAAAATTATTGAAAAAAGTCTTGACAATCAAGATTAAAGGTGCTATAATATATATACGATAAAGAACGAAAAGAGGTTAAATAAAATGGAAATTGCTACAACTCGTACTTATTATTTTACTCCAGAGGAAATGCGTATAATTTATGCCTTTTGTCAAATTGCAGATGATATTGCTATTTCTGAGGGTATGGATTATGATAATCAGAATTACTCCGCTGAAAATCTTTTTCATGCAAAATATAAAGAATATATTGAAATTGGTAAATGCAGTTCTTCCTTTAGGGTGAGTGATTAAGTCACTCACACTATTTAGACTACTTTAGTCTAATTAAAAAATAAGAAATGAAAAAGCACTTGACAACATTATATTTTTATGCTATAATCTATTTACAATAAAAACAAAGAGAGGTTAAATAAAATGGAAATAACAAACACTCGCACTTACCGCTTTACCACCGCCGAACTTAACGCAATCAATACTTGTTGTCAAATTGCAGATTTTATCTCTGCTACCGAAAGAAACGATAATGATAACGAGCACTATTCTTTTGAAACCTTCTTTAATACTAAATATGAAGAATATATCAATAACGGAAAATGTAATCCGACTTTTAGTGTGAGTGTGGACGATTAAGTCGTTCACATTATTTAGACTTCATAAGTCTAACTATCCGGGCGGTTTCACGCATTAAAGTATTAAAGCGAGACTAAAACTTAGACTATTCATAGGACTGGAAAAATTTCCCAAAAAAAATTTTTTTTATTTTTTTTTAAAAACCTATTGACAAAACACTAAAAAAGTATTATAATAATATTGTTCCAAGAGAGAGGAACAAAAAAAATAAAGGGTAGCGACCAACGCAGAAAGGGAAATCAATATGACTAACAGAGAATTTTACGAAGCAGTAGCAAACAACGAAGCCAACTCCGCAGAAGTTATCGCAAAGGCAAAGGAAGAAATTGCAAAGCTCGACAATCGCAATCTGAACCGCAAACCCACCGCAAAGCAGAAAGAGAACAAAGCGATGAAAGAAGCAATTCTGGATTATCTGGCAGATGATGGTAGAGCGCACACTTCCGCAGAAATCGCCGTGGAGATGGAAACCACTACCAATAAAATTTCAGCACTTTGCACCCAGCTTGTCAAGGAGGGAAAAATTGACAGAGTAGAAAAGAAAATCCCGAAAGAGGGCAAGAAAAATTTCTATCAGTCGCTGACGGCAACGGTTGCCGAGGAAGAGGAAGAGGAAGAGGAGTAATCCTCTTTCTTTTTTTTAAGTAAAACTGGAAAAATTTTCCATCCAGCGGGCTTAGACTTCTTAAGTCTAAACAATAATTATTTTAGACTCCAAAAAAGTTTTTTATCTTGTCAAAAACACTTGACTTTATTAAAATTTTGTGTTATAATATATTTACCATAAAAAAAGGAGCACTATAATTATGAAAAATGAAAATAATAATCAAATGCTTAGTCAATTTTTGGAAAAAGTAAATAACTGTAAAAATGATGTTGATTTATCTTATTTTTCTATGGATGATAAAAAATATAACTTAACTTTTAATGATTTTTATGGTTTTGATGAAAATTGGGATGAAGTATATCGTGATTATGATAATCCGCAGGCCGTTGAGGAACTGAAAGAATGGTTGGATGAGAATTGTCTTGAACGCAAGGATAAATTATATTCTCGTTATTATTTTAATGATTTTATCGTTACAACTGGATATGCCAGTTATGATATTTAATCCTGTGTAAAACAGGATTTTAGACTTCTTAAGTCTAAATGCCGGGCAATAAAAATTTGACATTTTCAAAAATTTATGTTATAATATATTTAGACTAAAGGGAAAGTGTGAATTTTTTCACACAGTCCGCGGGCGTCTGTCAGATAATGGAAAAAAATTTTTTTATTTTTTTTTCTAAAAACCTATTGACTTTTTATTTATAATATGTTATAATGAATACACTAAAGAAAGAAAGGTTGTGTTGCTCAATGGCGAATAGTAGTAAAATTTCTGATACTCAAGCGAATAATCTTCTTCGTGAAGAAATTATTGCAAAACTCAAGGATTTTTTTACCGAACAGGGTGAAGATTTTCTGCGAATTGCTCAAGGCGAATTTTGTTTCCCAACGGTTGACAAAAACGGTGAGGACAAATTTATTCAAATTGTAGTAAAAATTCCCAAAGGTTCGAGAGATGGCGAACCCTTTGACGGCTACGGACTTGCAGAAGATTTTCAGATGAGGTCAGAAGAAAAGGCAGAAAAAGCCAAAAAAATGGCAGAGAAGAAAAAGGCAAAAATTGCCAAAGATGAAGAGCTTCGGCGGAAGAAAAAGGAAAATCTGGAAAAAGCCAAAAATAGGGAACAGGTGGAGTAAAATCCACCTTTTTCCTTTTTTTAATACTTTACTACTTTAACGCGTTAACACTTTAACACTTTAACACTTTACCACTTTAACACTTTACCACGATAAAGCGTCCGGTCTTTAGACTTCATTAGTCTAACTTAAGCGTATAATATTTAGACTTGCGGGCGACGCTTTCACGCATTAAAGCGTTAAAATAAAAAAAATTTTTAAAAAAAACACTTGACTTTTTAATATAAAAGTGATATAATAATAACTGTCAGAGAGAGAAAACAAACAGTTAGTCCTCTATTGACAGAAAGGAATTTTATGGAAACACAAAAAATTGACCGCAGAAAATCCTATTTTATTACTTTTGATACTGAAACCGCAAATTCGCTTGAATGTCCGCTGATGTATGATTTAGGTTTTGCCGTTCACGATAAACAAGGTAATGTTTATGAAGCTTTTTCATTTGTAATTGCTGATATTTATTGCGATGAAAGAGAACTAATGAAAAGTGCATATTATGCAGAAAAAATTCCGCAGTATGAAATAGGTTTAAAAACAGGACAGCGGAAAATTGTTAGTGCTGAAACCGCAAAAAGAATTTTAGCAGAAACCGCAAGAAAATATAATGTCAAGGCGATTATTGCTCATAATGCAAGGTTTGATTATAAAAGCACAGCTAATACAATTCGTTATATAACAAAGTCAAAAATTCGTTATTTTTGCCGTATGGCGTTCCGCTTTGGGATACTTTGGAAATGGCGAAAAGCGTAATAAAAAATAAACCCACATATAAAAATTTTTGTGAGAAAAAAGGATATTTTACAAAAAACGGACAGGTACGGTTGACCGCAGAAATTTTGTATCAATTCATAAGTGGCGAAGAAGATTTTATTGAACAGCATCAAGGTTTAGAAGATGTTCTCATTGAGAAAGAAATTTTTCAGTATTGCATAAGACAGCATAAGAAAATGAAGCGTTCACCATGGAAAGAGGAAGATTGACAAAATCTTCCTTTTTTTTGGAAGCGATTTTAGACTACAGTTTGTGTTAAGTTTTTAACAAGTGCCCGGGCGATTTAGACTAACAAAGTCTAAATCCCAAATTTTTACAATTTTTTCAATTATTTCCCATTTTCCCAATTCTTCCCAATTTTCTTAATTCTTTCCTTTTCTTCCAATTTTTTCCTTATTTCCCAAATTCTTCCTTTCTCCCTAATTCTGGTTTCTTCCGCGGGCGGTGGTGTTTTTTAGCAAGATGATCGTCCGCCACACCAAAATTTTACTGCTCTTCCAAATTTTGGCAGTCGTTTTCAGCTGGGATTGGAGCTGGGAATTTGACAGGAGCTGGAGCGGGCCATACCAAAAATTTTAGGATTTTCCAAATTTTGGCAAGTGTTTTCAGCTGGGAAAAGCTGGGATTGTTTTAGTTTTAAATTGCCCAAAATTTCCAAATTTTGGAAAAGCTGAGAATTTCCTGAAAAGCGAAAAGAATTTGAAAAAGCTGGGAAATTCTGGCAGACCGAATTTTGTAGAGAAAGGATTGACAAACCTTACATACCAAAAAAAAGCTCCTTTTTCTCACTGTCGATACAGAGCGGGCCGGCACAAACTTTCAGTTTTAACTAAAATTTTATTTTTTTCTAAAATTTGGAAACAGTTCTCCATAAAAATTACAGTCATAAAAATTTGACTTTTTCTTAAATTTATGTTATAATATTAAAAAAACCCTTTTTTAGCGACCGCAAGAAAAAGGAAATTTTAACAAATTTTGCCAGTTGAAACAAAACCATTTTTATGAAAAATTAACAGATTTTTCCAATGAAAAAAAAAAGAAAAAAAAGAAAAAAATGACAAATTTTACAGTGAGTCTTACTCAAAAATAAGCGAGTCCTACCCCTCCCAAACATCACCAACAAGCCATTTAAGCTACTTAATTGTGTTTATATATTTTGATACAAGTTTTGATACTCCCTTTATATATAAGAAAATTTTCTATTACATCATTTAATGCTCTATTTAACTCTCATTATATGCTCTATCACACTATTTAATTGGTAGTGGCGGTCTCTCTCTCTCTCTCTCTCGCACGCCCACTAAACCGCTCTTTCTGTTGCTCTCTTTAACGCTCTTTTTTTTCGCCCTATTTAATCCCTGCTTGCTTTCTCTTTCTTACGTAAAATTTCTCAGACGAAACTCTAAAATTTTCAGCCCACCACTGTTTGTCTGGACTCCGTCCAGACAAAAAAAAGAGAGAGCCAATTAGCTCTCTCTCTTTCTCTTTCTTTAGCCCTCGTCTGCGACTTCGTCTGCAACTTTGTAAGCTTTAATTTTAGATTTAGAAGCTTTGCCCTGTGCATTTACCTTGGAAACAGTAATCTCACCGTCGTCCGCAAAGATTTCATTCTTGACACCGAAACGAAGCAGAGCGGAAGCTTTAGCAGTAGAAACAGGTTCATCGCCAAGTCCAGTCAGGAACTCTGCAACAGCGGATGCAGTCAGCACAGTATTGGTTTCGTTGTGCCACTCAACGATTTTCTTGCAGAGATCAAGACGAACTTCATCTTTCTCCGCGTTCTTTGCTCTCTGACGCTCATTCACAGCGTCAAGCTTTTCAAGTCTGCCGTCGATATAGGCAAGGACTTCTTCATCAGTTACAAGCTCATAAACACGATTAAGGAACTCTCTTTCAGTTTTCATTTTTAACTCCTTCTCCCACACTAAGTAGTAGGCACTCAATTTATTTTTTAGGGGAAAAAGCTTTTTGCTCTTTCTTTATCTTACATATATATTATAACATAGTTTTTAGATTTGTTCAAATTTTTTTAGGGGAATTTTTTTTGGAGAATTTTTTTTGGGGATTTTTTTGAAAATTTTCCCAATTTTTTTTAGGAATTTTTAAGACTTTTAAAGATTTCTAAAAAATTTCCTAAAAATTTTCGTTTGCTTGGTGCATATGAATCGCTATGATTCCCAGAACTGCACCGTTCCGGCGATAGCGCAGCCACCCAAAATGAAAAATAACTTCATATGATTTCCTCATAGCCATAATGGCTCAAAATCTCTCTGATATTCTGAGCTCCTACTGGGTTCATAGAGTGAACTTTAAACCTAATATTCGGATAACCAGAGGCAGCAATCCATTTAGCTATGTCGTAACCATTTTTCTTGCAACCAAGGTCATGGTCGAAGTCGACAATCAGCTTAGTTCCATGCTCGATATAGAAACAGAGTTTTTCAATAGTATCTTTGTAAGTCTTGCAATGAACAAACGCCATTCCATTAGAAACATTGGGGTAGTCATATCTTGTGTCATCAATATAGATGTAGCATTTATCAAGAGAACTCATTGATACTCTCCTTTCTTTATCTTACATATATATTATAACATAGTTTTTAGATTTGTTCAAATTTTTTTAGGGCTTTAAATTTACACAAAAATTTCCTAAAAAATTTTTTTAGGTTTTTGAGCGGGACTGCAAAACTCACTATTAAATTCCTAAAATTTTATGAACGCCCGCCCGCAATTAAATCATCAATACAGTAATTATATTCTTGTTCTCTCAAAATTAAATAATAATTGAATTGTTTGTTTGAAAAGAACTCAAAATGCTCTTGAAGTTGTTCAAAATATTCTTTAGTCGGTCTACTAAAAAATTCTTCTGGCTCAATCTCCAAATCAGTCCACTCATCAGTCCCAATAACCCGTCCAAAATACCAATCATTAGAATTATCTGACCCAATAAGCCAACCATTATCAATCCAAGCTTCAAGCACATCTACAGGTAATCCAGCAACTTCCTTATTAGTAAATTTGTAACCATAGATTATAAATGCTTCCATTTATTTCTCCTTTCTTTAACACAAAACATACCACAAATAAGCTTGGCTTTCATCAGTGCGGGCTGGAAAAGCTTTATGAAAAGCTTCAACCCTTTTATCAATTTCTTCGTTGCCTATCTCAGATGAAAGTTCAGTTACATCAGTCATATTTTTAGGAGATTCATCGGCATCAATAGAAAAACAAGCAAAAATTTCTTCATCCGTAGCCTCAGAAGAAATCAACCATTCGTTATCAAGCCATTCTTCATAGACCTCATCAGGAAGTGTCGCAATTTCTTCAGGAGTCAAAACCCAACCCCAAGCCCAAACAGCTTTATTTGTCCAACTCATTTTTTTATCCTCCTAATTGTTAGTTTTGTTTAGTTATTACAGCCCAAAGAGTTGTTTCTTTTTTGCGGCATATTCTTCTTCCGTGATAATGCCTTTATTGAATAGTTCATGGTATTTTTCTATTTCATTTGCGGATGAAACATTCTGCTGCATTATTTGCGGATTTTTGCTTTCTCTTAATCTTTCTTGTATGTATTCATTTACTTTTTCCATTTCGGCAGCTAATTTTTTTGCGTTACCTATCGTAGCCTTTCCAAATACAAAACGGTTATCATTATCTGCACCTGCAAATAAGCCGCCTTTTTTATCTATTCCGCCCGCAAATGTAAACTCGAAAAATCCCGCCGTCCAACCACAATTTTTGAACTGAACTGTTGTTATGTCTTTGTAGTAAAAAGTTTTCGTTCCGCTCAGTCCCTGTGACAAAAGCCCTATAAATCCTTTTTGAGTAAGCTCTATCTTATCCTCATAGACATTCATCACCTGACCATTTGCAGAGCTTTTTATACTAAAAACAGCACTCATTTTTTATCCTCCTAATTATTAAATGTTCCTTGCGGTTTTCAAAATCATTTTAAACCCATTTACTTGCGTCCCCAATATAGACACCTACTTTTTCGTCCGTTTCGCTATTCTGCCACAAACTAAAACCTTTATCTTTGAGCTGGTCAACATAATGATTAGGGCAGTTTTTTAGGCGAACATAAAGCAAATCGAGCTTTTTCTCGTAATTAAATCTCATTCAATCTCACCATCTTCCTCAAAATCAATGTCGTCCCAAACTCTATATTCGGTCATAAGATACATAAAGTAGTCATAAGCTATTTGATAGCTATTAAGAACTACTCCCCTAAACTTCCCAGCAGAAAGCACTGTTCCGAATTTTATATTAGCCCAATTTCTATTATCAGTTGCTTTCTGTTTTGCAAAATAAGCTCTCATCAATTTGTTGAAGCGTTTTTTAGTCATAAGACAAATTGGCTCCTTTCCTTTCTTTCTATAAATATTATAGCATAAGTTTTAAGGAAAATCAAATTTTTTTTAAGTAAGCTCAAACAGGAGATCTGCTTACAAGGCGGGCCAGCAAGATTTACCATTAACTTAAGGACGTCTAAAAATTATAAGGACTCTGAGCACGGTCTTTATGATAAAATTAAGGCTCCCGCTACAAAACAACGAAAATTTTTAAGCTTAAGAACCAATCAGAGCTGACATTTTTATGATTTTTTAAGCAATAAGACCAATGAAAAAACTGTTAATTTAATTATGGGTTTCTGTTTCTTTTTTTTAATTGTAGGCCGGCCAGTGTGTTTCACTATGAACTATAGTCACCCGCTCACGAACTATAAGATACCAAAATTCCGCAATTAAGAATTCTTGATAATTCAAGATAACAACTATTCTTCAAATAAACAGCCCAATGCGGAAGTTGTCTTGCACGCCCGCTCCATTTAATATGGATTATTTTTTTGCCATTGTTTAAGACTTCTTTTCTAATTCTCATTTTTTTCTCCCTTTATATGTTATTATATGTTTTATATATTTATATATTTATCTATTTCTATATCGGATTTGCGGACTCCAAAGTTCGTTTTTACGGACCGAAAACTCCGCTTTTGCGGACGTCCGTTTTTGCGGACTCTCAATAAAAGTGTCAAGTCTGTCAAGTCAAGTCAAGCAGAGACATTTTAAGTATAAGTATAAGTATAAGTATAAGTATAAGTATAAGTATAAGTATAAGTATAATTAAGTCTTACACCACTTGACAAGTCTTACAGGACTTGACACGACTTTACATTTGACTTGACAGGTCTTACACTTTCATTGGATTTATTTCATTAACTAATGGTGCATCTAATAAATAAGGATACTTTTGATGAATCATTCTCACGCGGTTATTGACTGCTTGACGACTAATTCCTAATGTATCAGCTATGACTTGTTGAACCACGCCCGCACGAGTCATTTGAGCTATTTCTTTTAACTGATATTTTTCAATTTCTTTTTGCTGACTAACTGCAATTTTAGTTTCATATTTAACTTGATTAGCGTGAGCAGAAAATTCAAAATTTTTTAACAAAATAGACATCATCGGGTCATTTGAACTTAATTCTCCCGTTAAAGCCATCTCTAAAATACTGATTGCTAACTCACCGGCTTTTTCTCTATCTGTCTGGTAAAGTTCTTGCACTTGTAATAAATTAGAATAATACACAATTCCAGACTCATAATGTGTTTGATAATCTTTAAATTGATTTATCATTTAGCATACCTCGATATTTAATTTTCTTTTTTTACTTTTGACATATACATATCTAACAGAATTTCTAAAGCTGGGGTATTGGAATAAATCCAAACCCTCCATTTTGGATTCTTTTTATTTGCTTCCGTCGCTATTGGTAAAATTCCATTTTCGTGGAGAAAAGATGCTAACTGAAGCGAATAGATTTTTCGATATTTTTGATTCATTATAAGTACCTCAACTATTAATCAATTTTAACTACTGGCATTACATAAAATTCCCACACATTATTCACTGAATTAGCCTCTGAATGTTGAACTAAATAGCCTTTTTCAATTAGTTCTTTAATTGCAGTATTATATTGTGTTTTTTTAATTCCAAAATCCTCTTGAACTCTTTTCCTTCTCAAATAATAACAACCAAGACGCATTCCCTCTTTATACAAATATATCCACAATTTAAAGGCTTCGGCACTCAATTGTTTCGCCGCATAAAAGATAATTTCATATTCGTCTTTTGTCAGTTTTAAAGCATAATTAAATATAATTACTTTCTGTCTATTTAATTTCATAAAAAATTCTCCTTTACTGAAAAACGGGGTAAGCGCAACCCGCCTACCCCGCCTATCTTAAGCGTTCAAAACTTCTTCCAAAAAGTCATAAATTATTTCTCCATTTTGTGAAGCTACCAAAATAACTACTTCATCAAGAACGGTTCCCGTAATCCCCAACACAACATCATAATCTGCTCCACAAATTTTAACTGTATCCATAATAGTTCTACAAAACTCATTGCAATTTTCTTTTATCCCTTCCCACTCACTATAATCGCCAGAACTTATCATAGAGACAAAAGCATCGGTACAATCAAGCCCGCTTATAAGCATATAATAAACTGTGTCATCTTCAATTTTAACATCAATAACAGACCCAGCTTCATTCGCCGCATTAAAGCAAGTATCAATAATCTGCTTATCAATTTCCTCTTTCTGTTTTGTGGCGGGCGACTGAGATTTATCGTCAAACGACTCGCTTATTGTGCTTTCATTAACAGAATTAGTGTTTGGTGCGGGCGACTGTCCTTTTTGGCAACCGCCCAGCACAAAACAAACTGCAAATATAATCGCAAACAGCTTTTTCATTAGTCCTCACCCAGCTTTCTTCCACAAGTCGGGCAATAAACAACAGGAACTTCATAAAATTTAATTGCGTCTTTCTCTACAACTGCACTATAAAGTTTCATTCCTTTCACCAAATTACCGCCAAGACATAGAGGACAGGCTCTTATTGTTTTATCTTCTGGTGTTACATTAGCTTTCTTCGGATGAGCCTGTTCATCAACTTTAGGAAAACCAAGTTCCATCATAAGCTCATCGATAAGCTTACAATAAAGGTCTTCCACTTGCTCTTCTTTCTCTTTAGAGCAATCGCATTTACATTCACATTTGCTCTTCTTTGCTTCTCTTGACTCTTCATCTCTCATTATCTCATTCATTATTTTTTGAAATTCTTTAAAATCCATACCCATTTCCATAATTTTCCTCCTTAAGTTAACTGGTCCCAAATTACATCGTTATATTCTTCTACATTTGACTTATAAAGCATAGAATTGATAAAATCATAAACTTCTTCCCATCCAGTAAAAGTGCGTTCAATTTCTGGCTCTTTTACAAAATCTATAAAAGAAGCACAATGATTGGGCGATTCTACAAAACAGTCAAGAATATAAGAAGTAATGCCCGCGCCATCGCCAACGGCATCTTCCACAATATTTACTAAATTATAATACAGACATTCATCATTTATGGTAAAAAAGCCACTATTATCTATTGTCAAAAGCCCCTTATAAATTTTCTCCAATTCCATCATTATTTTAATATAAGTTTCTTTATTCACCTTTCCAAACCCTCTCTAATTTCTTCTTCCGTATACAGTGGCATAACCCTTTGAATAAAATCCCATACATCACCGGCGTCTTCAAAAGTGTAGCCAACCACAGTATCTCTTTCTTTTGACCTCAAATAAAGAGTATCGGATTTTGTACTTGCTCCGTTGTTTTCATCATAGTTAAAAACCCACCACTCACAAATACCGCAGTAGTCACCTGTAAGTTCGCCAAGAATGCGGGCGACACTTTCCATATAGTAGAAGGGGTGGTTATGACCATCAGCAAAATCAATTAGGGCTACTTTATCAACTTCACCAACCATTTTTGAAAACCGTCTGGTGCGTTCAAGAATTTCACAAAATTGCTCCTTTTTAATAGGAGTCATACCAGTAACATTTATACTCATTGTTTTTATCACTCTCCAATTTTTCTTTTACTATTTCAAGATTATTTAATTGACAAAAAATTTGGTCTCGTATATCAGGACACCAGTCCCAATAGCCGTCACAATCGCTTTGAAATTTAGTATGGTCTTTAATCCAGCCCATTAACTGGTCAGAAAACCAATTCAAATCTTCAATATCCAAAATTGCGGTAGTTCCATCGAAATTTTCATGATACTTATCACCTAAATAGGTTAAAGTTCTTTCGCGGAACTGCCAAAATTTTCTCCAATAACAAGCATCATTATAACAGGAATCGTGCCCGCCGATTTTACTCATACTTATATCTTCATCGTGATAAGTCAGATAAATTCCGTTATCGAGTCCGATAAGTCATCACTCCTTTTCTTCTATTGTTGAATTATAACTCCATATATAACCGCCGGCAGTCTTTCGTTTACCAGTAGCACATTCGCTAATATGTCTGATTTTGGTTTGTCTATAAGCCTCATTTACGCTTTCATAGTTCGCTACAAGATTTCCATTCAAATCAAATTGATAGACAGTTTTCTTGGGTTTGATTTGATGATTTAGCCGAAAAGATTTTTCTAAATTTTCTTTGTGAGTTAGCCATTGTAGGTTATCAACTGAATTATGCGAAACATCGTTGTCAATATGATCTACCTCATACTAGTTTTCATTGTCAGGTTTTGAAATAAAAGTTTCCGCCACTAAACAGTGTATCATTTTGCTAGCATAATCGTGCCCATTCCATAAACGCACTCGTATATAACCATCTTTTGTTGACTATCCACGAAGAATAACATTTGATTTTAGGCTTTTTACTTTACCCAAATTAGACACTTCATATCTATCTTCATATCCAAGTATTGGAAGCCAAACTTCTTCGAGTCCCATTATTACGCCTCCTCGTCATCGTCATCGGGATAATCATCATAATATTCTTCAGGATACTCACCACCTGCAACCGCTTCACTCATATCGCACCAATCTGCGTAATCATAGATTGCAGTCTTTATTCCATCTTCTTTTGCGTCAGCAATAATTTCGCTAATTGCTACCACTCCACCGCAACAAGCACAAATTATTTCATCCTTGTAAGCGATGCCGGCGCAGAAAATAGGAGATTCATCGCCTCCATCATAAAATATAACCTGAGTAGGAATAGCATAATAAGTTTTCATTATTTTTTCTCCTTTCAATTTTAAGTGGTTTCTTTTTTATTTTCTATATATATTA
>OLYN01000202.1_pt1 | contig 36765 bp, 25 predicted proteins | sample 1674231 | NCBI WGS metagenome assembly OLYN01 (sample SAMEA103958153, study PRJEB25191) | human gut metagenome
CTCTTTCCCTACACGACGCTCTTCCGATCTTGAGTGTAACAACTGGAGAGATCTGTGTGGCAGGAACGGCATTGGCACTTGGATATTATAACAATCCGCAGGCAACTCGGAAAGCTTTTACATGGAATCCGTTACAAACAGGATATCCGGAAATGATATATCGTACCGGTGATCTTGCATTTTACGGAGAAGATGGTTTACTGTATTTTGCGGGAAGAAAAGATTTTCAGATCAAACATATGGGACACCGGATTGAGTTAGAGGAGATTGAGAGTGTATTATCCGGTGTAAGTATCGTGGAACATGCATGCTGTTTCTTTGATGAGAAACGAAGCAAGATTGTTGCATTTTATGTTGGCGAAGATGATAAGAAGCAGATTGTAGAGGAGATGAAACAAAAGGTTCCAGAATACATGGTTCCGAACATCTTCCGTCAGGTGGAGAGCCTGCCGATTACGAAGAACGGTAAGACAGATCGTAAACGTCTTCGGGAAATTTATGAGAATGGAAAGAACAGATAGGACAATGATGAAACAGATAGAATGGAACAGAATTGCACAGGAATATGGAACACCGACGTATGTGTTTGATGTAAGGATTATGTGCGACCGTATCAGGCGGATCAGGGAATTGTTGCCGGGTGGGACAAAATTGTGTTTTGCAATGAAAGCCAATCCGTTTTTGGCAGGTGCGATTGCAGATGAAGTCGACCGGTTAGAAGTGTGTTCTCCGGGAGAATATGAGATCTGCATCAGAGAGCATGTTGATCCGGACAAGATTGTAATATCCGGAGTGAATAAGACGGAAGCATCGATCCGGCGCATTTTGGAATACAGCAAAGGAGCAGGAATCTATACGATCGAATCGGAGCTACATTATGAGATATTGAAACAATGTGCTATGGATATGGGTTGTAGATTGCAGGTGCTGTTGAGACTTTCAAGTGGCAATCAGTTTGGAATGGATCAGGCGGTTTTGGAGCAGGTATTAACAAAGATCATAGAAGATGATGTAGTCGATGTTGCAGGGATTCATTTTTATTCCGGCACACAGAAGAAGATGGAAAAGGTTGAACACGAGTTGACATTTCTTGCAGAATATGGCGAACATCTGAGACGGGAATATCGATTGGAAGATATAGAGCTGGAATATGGACCGGGTCTGATGGTTTCTTATTTTCAGAATGAGAAGAAAATGGTGCCGAAGGCAGAAGAGGAAGATGGACAGTTATCTGAGCTTAGCCGGTTATTACAGGCACAGACAACATTTTCCGGTGTATCGATTGAATTGGGAAGATTTTTAGCGTATGATTGTGGCTATTATATGACACGGATCATGGATAAGAAATGTACCGATGGAACAGGATTTGTTATCGTGGATGGCGGAATTCATCAGTTGAATTATTATGGTCAGATGATGGGAATGAAACAGCCATATATGGAGCTGATCCCGATGAAAGAGCGGGAAAATGTGTCAGAAACAACGGAAGCGGCATGTTCGAAATGGACGATATGCGGTTCGTTGTGTACGGTCAATGATGTGATCGTAAGACAGGTAGAATTACCGCATTTTGAAACTGGAGATGTTGTATTGTTTGAACGATGTGGAGCCTATGCAGTAACAGAGGGAATGGCATTGTTTTTAAGCAGGGAATTGCCACAGGTGCTCCTGATTAATCAGGAAGGTACTGTATGTGTGCAAAGACCAATTACACAAATCAATATATTAAATGGAAAGATGGAGGAAAAGAACAATGGAAGAATTAATTGAGATTTTAGAGGAGATCTTACCGGGAGAGGATGTTGAAAACTGCAAGACTTTGATTGATGATCATATATTGAATTCATTTGGTATATTATCGCTTGTATCTGAGATTGAGGATGCATTTGAAGTAGAAGTATCACCGGCAGAACTGATTCCGGATAACTTTAATTCTGCAGAGGCTTTATGGAATATGATCTGTAGATTGAAGGAGGATAACTAGTTTTGGAATATCATTTACTGACTTATAGTCTGCTGTTTTTACCGATCGTGATCGTGCTATATCAGATCGTACCGCAGAAGTACCGCTGTGCGGTGTTGTTGGCAGCCGATTATCTGTTTTTCTGGATGGTGAGCAAGCGGCTGATCGTTTTTTTCCTGATTGCAACGGTTGCCACTTATGGAATTGGATTATGGCTTTCACATGTAGTAGAACATGCAACGGTCAAGGGCAAACAGTTAACGAAGAAAAAACGTCAGGTGTTAGCGGTTGGTATTGCCATCACGCTTTCGATGTTAGTGGCATTTAAGTATCTCAAAGTCTTTGGAATTGGTCTGAAATGGGTGGCACCGATCGGTATCTCATATTATACATTACAGACGATTTCGTATATGACAGACGTGTACCGAGGAGTTGTGAAAGCAGACAGGAACTTCGTACGGGTTGCATTGTATTTAAGCTTTTTCCCACAGATTATGGAGGGCCCGATCAGCCGGTATTCAGAGACTGCGCATGATCTGTATGAAGGAAAAGGGATTGAATATCAGAATCTGGTGTTTGGTTATCAGCGGATTCTTTGGGGGCTTTTTAAAAAAATGATGATCGCAGACCGGCTGGCACCATATGTAAGTAATGTATTTCGTGATTACAGCAATTACAGTGGAGTAGCGGTGCTGATTGGTGTTATTTGTTATACGATTCAGTTATATGCAGAATTTTCGGGTTGTATGGATATCATTATCGGTAGTGGTGAGATTTTTGGGATCAGACTTCCGGAGAATTTCCGGCAGCCGTTTTTTGCAGATAGTGCATCCGATTTCTGGAGAAGATGGCATATCACACTGGGTACATGGCTAAAAGATTATATTTTCTATCCGGTATCTCTTGCAAAACCGGTTAAGAAGATTGCAAAGAAAGTAAAGGGAACATTTGGACTTTCTGTGAGCAAGTTTGTAGCACCGTCGATCGCACTGTTTTTCGTATGGCTTGGTAACGGAATCTGGCATGGCGCCGGATGGACGTATCTGTTTTATGGAATGTATTATTTTGTCCTGATATTTATTGAGAATATCACGGAAGAGTCCAGACAGAAATGGGCACAGAAACATAATGTAGACTATCACAAATTCGGCTGGAGAATACTTACTTTTGTAAAATTATTCATCATTATCAATCTGGGTGAAATGTTTTTCCGTGCTCCAACACTTACCGATGGATTTGGAATGCTTGCCAAGATTTGTACCGATTTCCAGTTATCTGCGTTGGGCGAGACCAATTTTATCATAGATAATTATGATATATTGATGGCAGTCGGTTCTATATGTATTCTGTTTGTTGTTGACGTGATCAAAGAATATGGAATTGGAATACGGGAGAAGATTGCTTCTTTCAAACTTCCAATCCGCTGGAGTTTTTGGTATGCTGCGATATTTGTGATTATTATTTTTGGCGCATACGGAGCAGGCTATACCATTATGGATATGATCTATGCATCATATTAGGAAACCGTGTATTTTGGAGGAACAATAGATTGAAAACATATAAAAACATACTAAGAGGATTGGTCTTTCTGATCGGTTTGTTGGTGCTGATTACCGCATCATCCGGATTGTTCCGGCGTAAGGATGGGCTGAAGGTATATGATGCGTTATCGGTTAATGTGCGAACAGGGATGCTTGCGGCAGAACCGCATAATTCAATAGAGGTATTGTTTTTTGGAGACAGTGAAAGTTATTCGGCATTTTCGCCTAAGCTGTTAAAACAGGAATATGGATATAGTTCTTTTGTATGTGGATCATCCGGACAAAGAATCTGCGATTCATTAGTTATATTGAAAGAGAGCTATAAGACACAGAAACCTAAAGTGGTTGTTATGGAAACCAATTGTCTGTTTCGTAAATTAAATCCCAAACAAAAGGAAGATCTTGTATTGCATGAATTGACGGACAATATTCCTGTATTTTCCAATCATGTAAAATGGAAACAGGTTGTTCGGAGGATACTTCCGAAGAGTCACACATTTCGTAATAGTGATCAGAAAGGTTTTGTTGTCCGAAAGTCTGTACAGCCGTATAAAGGCGGGGCATATATGAAAAAAACAACAAAACAGAAAAAGATTCCGAAGAATATTGCTCAATATCTGAAACAGATACAGGACATGTGTGAAAGGAATGGCGCAACGTTATTGTTAGTGAGTACCCCATCGGCCAAGAATTGGAATTATAAGAAACATAATGGGGTAGCGCAGTGGGCAAATGAGAATGGCGTGGAATATATTGATCTGAATCTGGATAAAGACCTTGGTATTGATTGGAAAGAGGATACCAAAGATGGTGGTGACCATTTGAATTATACAGGAGCCAAAAAGGTCACACATGCTATGGGTGAATATTTTAAAACGCATTATGATCTAAACACCGGTGAATAATTAGCGTATTAGTGAATTATGAACAAAAATACATAATTATGTACAAATGTACATAATTATGTATTTTTTTTGACTTTTTCAGGGGGGAAATAGTCATAATTATGAAAATCCCGTACATAATTATGACCAAAAAACGGTAGAAATAAGATTATTTGGTACTTTTAGTCATAATTATAGACAACTGTAATTTGGTATTTTATAATTGCACAATCAACTGTTTGCAAACATTTTGATAGATCAAAATAGAGGAGTTGAATGCATGAAACATAAAATAAAAAAATGGCTGTCGTTATGGCTGGTGGCCGTTTTATTCGTCACGGCAATACCGGTACGGGGAATCTGTACGGAGGTAAATGCGTTACAAGAGATGGCGGAATCATGTCTGGATCAGGAGCTGACAGAAACGGATCAGACAGACTCGGGTGGTGAGGACGGAACGGATTCGGTTCAGATTGTTACAGAAGATCTGACGGAAACGGTGAATGATACAGAAGCAGCAACGGAAATACCAGAAGAAAATACAACAGAAACAACTACGGAGACCGGAATTTCCGAACAGACCACGGAAGACACAACAGAGAAAATGACAGGTGCGTCTATGCCACGGGTATTGGCAGGCATGAGAAGAGCTGCAAGTCTTTCAGATGATAAAGCACCGCTTGGGCTGATCTTGGCATCCGGAGCGTGGGCACAGGGTCATTACAGATGGTATGTGAATCTTGGAGATAACAGTCGCCATTATATATTCTGTCTGGAAAAAGGAAAAGTGATGAAAAGCAATACTTTTAGACCCAAAAAATATTCCGGAACCTGGGGTTCTGCACAAAATACCTTTCGGATTGCAACTGCCATGGATTATTTTAAAAAACAGGGTGGCTGGGGATCAGAAAGCGGTTATGAGACGGCTCAAAATGTAATCTGGAATCAGGGAGTAGATGATGAGTCAAAAGCATTATTGCAACATATTGAATATTTATGGAAAGTGACAGAAAAAAATGAAGGAAGAAAATCCGGATCAGGAAGTTATTCAGGTAAGCTTACTCCGATCAAAAAAACAGATGTAAAAGATAATGCTTCCCGTAAGAAAGTCAAGGTAGCAGCAAAAAAGGTGCCATTGGCTGGAAATGACAAATACAATGTGAAAGCTACTGTAAAATTAGGAGGAGCGGCCTGGAAGTATTTTGCGGGCGGGAACGGGTATGGTTCGTTAGAAGTTCAAGGGTGTTATCAGGCAGATGGAAGTAAATTATCGGACAGTGTTGCAAAGGCTTCGATCGATTCAAAAGGAAGCCTTACGGTACAGACGCAGATTACACATAATAATCAGGAAATTGCGACAAATGAGAAAAATGCAGTGATGGTTATCGTGAAAGTAAATCCCAAATATGAGGGTGCAACACAGATTGATTATCTTGCAACTTCTAATAGCGGAAATCAGACATTGAGTTATGATGCACGGTTTTCATCACCGGCATATTTTGCAATAAAAGTGTATGCAACACCATCGGAAGCTGCACCAACCGGAATTTTAGTAAACAAGCAGGATGAATTTGGTCAGGCAGTGGACGGAGCTCAATTTGGTCTGTATAAGACAGACGAGCCGGATATGTCGTTGAAAAGAATTCATGTGGAAGAAGGAGAATATACGGAGATTGATAAGACCGGTTCTTATATGTTGGTGGAGGAACGGGCTCCGGAGGGACTCAGTCCGTACACCAATTCAAGGGGAGATCATGTAGTTGCATATTTTGAAGTCAAATCCCGTTTGGCCGGAGCAGTAAAACAATTATACATTGTTCCAACGTTAACTTTTGAGAATGTAACGGCAGTATCTTCGAAAGAAGCAATGGCATATACCTACACAGTGGACGATTCATATGAGCAGGGGGATGCCTATATACATAAAATTGCAAATGCATTTGTTGCTTTTAAAAATGGCAGATTCATCTATCAGAAGAGAGATCTTGAACATGTGTCATTTGAGTTATATGCGGCTACCGATATATATGCACAGGATATTTGTCTGTTTGAAGCCGATCAGAGAATTACAAATGAATTGTTATCGGATTCGATATGGAATAAAGCGGGAAAGCACAAGGCATATATTGAGCAGAAAACGGATGCTAATGGATATATAAGGTATCATAATCTGCCGTGTGGCCGGTATTATGTGATTGAGAAGGTAACAGATTCCAATAAGGCTTATTGGGTATCCGGGGAACGGATATATTTTGATATTGAAGACCGGGGAGATGACAACCCGAAACAGATCCATGAGGGAGAGGGCTATTGGAATAATCCGGTGAAAGCAAAGTGTATGGTGATAAAAGAGGATACAGAAGGAAAGCCGTTAAAAGGTGCAGAGTTTACATTGTATGCACATATCGGTAATACAAACTTCTTTGGAGAACCGTTATTTACCAAGGAACAGACACAACCGGTTGTAATCTGTAGAATCAACGGATATAAGAGAATTTCAGAAGAAGAATGGATTCCGATTGCGACAATGGAATCAAATGAGGATGGAGAAGCCTATTTTGATATGGACATGCCATACGGGAAGTATCTGGTAGCAGAAACACAGCCGCCCAAAGATGAGAAAACGGGTAAACGGTATGAATTTGCAAAAGAAACTTATGCATTTGAACATATCCCGGATGATATGGAGAATTTTGCATCGGGAGCATTATTTCAGCATGTGTTTACGGACAATAAAGTTGGCAATTTCATATTGATCCGAAAAACGGGTGAGCAGTTAAGTAAGGCGGACACAGTGAAGACGGAATATGGTGAATATAAGAAATTGGTGTATGAACCGTTTGCAGCTTCCAAAATTACGTTTGAGATACGCAATCTTGCCGGGGAGCTGGTAGAAGAACTTACGACAAATGAATATGGTGAGGCAAAAAGTAAGGATCTGGCACCGGGAACTTATTATGTCAAAGAGATAAGAAATGGTGGCTCCATGAAATTGGATGGAAAAGTAAGAAAGGTTGTAGTGAAAGAAGATATGGAGTCATCCGTTCAGGTTCAGGAAGTTGATTTCGTGAATCATCCGCTTGCAACAAAGTTTCGGATCCATAAGCGGGCAGAGCAGGCAGAGAGAAAGAATGCAGAGATTGTATCCGGTGTAAGCGATGCAGAGTCCTTATACACATATCATAATGTTCCGATTGCCGGTGTTGTATTTGGAATGTATACCCGGGAAGATATCCGCAATGTAGATGGGACTGTCATTGTGAAGGCAGATTCGTGTGTGGGATATGCAGTCACGGATCATAATGGAGAAGCTGTAGTGACAGAACCGTTAGTGACGGGAAATTATTATTACAAAGAGTGTAAAACAGCGGATGACAGTTATCGGCAGGATAATGAAAAATATCCATTCCGGATTGAATTAAAGGGAGAAGAATTAGAACAGGATCTGAATAAGGATAAACCGATTGTGAATGAGAAATATAGAGGAAGCATTTTGGTTATCAAGACAGATTCTGTTACAAAGAAACCGCTGCAGGATGTTGAATTTGTATTATACGATGGAAACAAGGAGAAACTTGGCAGTTTTGTGACAGACAAAGAAGGAAAGATCACTATCCGGAATCTTCCGTTTGGTTGTTATTATCTTCAGGAAACAAAGACATTAGAAAAATATGAATTGAACTCTGATATGCAGGAAATTGTATTGAAAAAAGGCTATCAGAATGCAGAGTTAAATATAACCAATGACCGCAAAAAGGAATCTTTACCCGAAGAAGATCAGGTTGAGAATAAAAAACAGAATAAAATAAGCGGACAGGCAAGAACAGGAGATGTTCCGATTCAATATACCTGTATTGCCATGGTAACAGCAATATTGTTACTGCTTGTTTTGCTTAAAAGGAAGGAGATTGTGCAGCTTATGAAGAAAGCAGGGAAAATGCTGGGGGTATTATCATTTATGGTTCTTTGCATGATGCCCAATAAACCGGCTCAGGCAATAGGATTGCAGAATGAATCGATTAATGCATTGGAAACGTCTGTTAAGATAGACGGTAGATTGGAATCGGCGAGAGTAGAATTTGAGAAAGAGAATAAACGTTTCCGGATGAAGATATACTGTGATGATATGCAATATGTATCCAATCAATATTATATTGTGACAAGACAGGAGCGGGACAGAAAGGGCGCAGATACTACAGAATATGTATTGGAAAGAATCGACAGGGATAATGGCAATAAAGCAGAAACATTATCTTTTACATTGTCAAAGTCAGATCGGCGAGAAAGCTTTACGGTTCCCAAAGAAATAGAGGTGACGGGACAGATTGATTATCACATAGATGGAATATCTGCACAGAGAGAAAGATTATCCCTTGCGGAAAAAGGTGAGATCAGTCGAATCGAATATAATGAAAATATGAATCTTATAATTAATGAAGACAGTCATGTAGATGAGATTGAGTGGCACACGGAGTTGGGCGGACAAGGAATGCTGAACAGTCTGAAAGCATTTCATATTGTATGTTATAAACGGGGTGTATCCGGACGCATTTATTCCCAATTATCAGCCGTTTATAAAAAAGATGATATAGACGCAGTGAAAAATGCATTTTGTAATAATGTCAAGGTAAGGTATGGAAGCGAATTAGCAAAAGCACTTACGTTTCAATGCCACGTTGTGAATGAAAACAACGACATTGAGTTGATGGAGATGGAACCGGGATATGTGACAGGTCAATTTGTATATGAATTAAATGGCGGCAAGTTTGAAAATGATTCTTATCAGAAGGAATATATTCGTGGAAAGGATTCTTTTGCCGGAATACCGGTAAGAAAGGATTACGCTTTTGCGGGCTGGTATGCAGATGGAGAACTTTCAGAGGATAGTTGTCTGAAACAGGATGCAGACGGAAGATATTATATTACGTCGGAGCAGGCACAGGCTGACAGATATACGCTTTATGCAAAGTGGATATACAGTGTGTATGTAGAGCGTAATGGCATGACATTTCATGTCGGACCGACGGGAGAAGCAGAGGTGATTGCGAATGCTAACGCATTAGAGGCGGATATACCGGATAAGATTGAGTATGGTGGAATCACATATCCGGTTGTCGGAATTGCAGCAAAAGCATTTGAAAATGCTACTATCCGTAAGGTATCCATTGCAGCATCTGTTAAGAAGATGGATGCGAGTGCATTTTTACATTGTGATAATCTGGCAGAAGTATATATAAACGGAATGGAGCTGACATTAGGAGCCAATTTTCCGAAAAATATTACTCTGACAGCATATGAAGAATCCCAGGCATATAAAAAATACGGGGAAGAAGGGTACACCGGAGAGAAAAATGCCTATGCCAGCAAGATTACATATGTATTGAATGGCGGTGAAAATGCCGTAGAAAATCCGGAAAAATATTGTTGGAAAAGCTATCTTTTGTTACGACCGGCAATCAGAACAGGGTATCGTTTTGATGGATGGTATAAAGACAGCGCCTTTCAAAAAGCATCCTATGTGGAAAGCATTCAGAAAGATCAATATACGGATATTGTGTTATACGCAAAATTTACACCGTTAAAGAGTAATGCTTTGCCGGAAGAATTGATTGTTGGTGCAGACCCGGAGGTGAAACAGGATACCGGAGGTGCGACTCAATCAGATCCGGATAAGGAAAGACAGTCTTCCATAACAAGACCAAAGCTTGAAAAGATTAAGATTAAAGTTCGAAAATCGAAAAAGGTTACACTTTCCATGAAAGCGAAAATGGCAGAGGGGTATTGTATAGAATATGCAACCAATAAAAAGCTCAAAAACAGAAAAACGGTGTATATATCTAAAAATACACATACTTTCACAAAATGGAAGAAGAAAAAGACGTATTATCTTCGTTTGCGTGCATACAATTATGATGAAAAGGGGAAACGTGTTTTTGGGGCATTTTCAAAAATCTACAAAGTGAAACTTAAATAATTCTATATAGAATATCGGACGCATGCAAGGAAGTTTTGTAAACGGATCTGCGTGCGTCTTATATTATGAATCCAAAAAATGTGTGTTGTGCGAAAGGACGAAATACGATATAATATCAAAGTCTGATTAAAGTGAGACTTTGTGTGGAACGCTATACAAAGAAACAGATTAGACGTAATAAACGATTGGAGGAAAGAAATGAACGAAGAATTTAAGCCGTATGTTCCGGCAGAAAAGGTAACACCGGAATTTACGGTGACATCGGTTATTATGGGGGTATTGTTAGCGATTGTGTTTGGTGCAGCAAATGCGTATTTGGGACTTAGAGTAGGAATGACAGTGTCGGCATCCATACCGGCGGCCGTTATTTCAATGGGTGTGATACGTGTGATCATGCGTAAAGACTCTATCCTGGAGAGTAATATGGTACAGACGATAGGATCGGCAGGGGAATCACTTGCAGCCGGTGCAATCTTTACAATGCCGGTTTTGTTTTTATGGGCAAAGGACGGTATTATTGAGAAACCGAGTATACTTACAATATCATTGATCGCACTTTGCGGTGGTGTATTAGGTGTATTATTTATGGTGCCGTTAAGAAATGCCCTGATCGTAAAGGAACATGGGGTATTACCTTATCCGGAAGGAACCGCATGTGCGGAAGTATTACTTGCAGGAGAAGAAGGTGGAGCAAGTGCAACAACCGTATTTGCAGGTATGGGTCTTGCTGCTCTGTTCAAATTTGTAGTAGATGGATTAAAGATTGTTCCCGGTGTTATTACGGCAAAGATATCAGCGCTTAAGACCGAATTATCGGCTGAGGTATATCCGGCACTGATTGGTGTAGGATACATTTGTGGACCGAAGATTGCATCTTATATGTTTGCGGGTGGTATTATCGGATGGTTTGTATTGATTCCGGCAATTGTAACATTTGGAGGAGATACGATTCTTTATCCGGGGACGGATACGATTGCGAATTTATATGCAAACGGTGGAGCATCAGCAATCTGGAGTAGTTATATCCGCTATATCGGTGCCGGAGCAGTTGCGGCAGGCGGTATCATGAGTCTGATCAAGTCAATGCCATTGATCGTAACAACCTTTATAGATGCGATTAAGGGAATAAAAGGTGGAAAAGGAAATAAGAACATTCGTACAGAACAGGATCTGGACATGCGGTTTATCGGAATAGGTGTGTTGCTGCTGATCATTATTATCTGGTTACTGCCACAAATTCCGGTTACACTATTAGGAGCAGTATTGATCGTGCTATTTGGATTTTTCTTTGGGGCAGTATCTTCTAGAATGGTCGGTATTGTAGGAAGCAGTAATAATCCGGTATCCGGAATGGCGATTGCGACATTGCTGATCGCAACACTTTGCCTGAAGGGAACCGGTGATAACGGAACGCATGGTATGACCGGCGCGATCGCAATCGGATCGATCATCTGTATTATTGCAGCAATGGCGGGTGATACTTCACAGGATTTAAAGACAGGGTATATTCTTGGTGCAACTCCGAAGAAGCAGCAGATCGGTGAGTTGATTGGAGCGGTTATTTCTGCACTGACCATCGGTGGAGTATTGATCTTGTTAGATTCTGCATGGGGATTTGGTACAGAGGCATTATCTGCACCACAGGCAACCCTGATGAGAATGATCGTGGAAGGTGTTATGGACGGTAATCTTCCATGGACACTTGTATTCATCGGTGTATTTCTTGCGATTGTAGTTGAGATTCTTGGAGTTGCAGTACTTCCGGTGGCAATTGGTTTGTATCTGCCATTAGAGTTGAGTGCAACGATCATGATCGGTGGATTGATCCGCTATTTTGTTGATAAGAAGAGAACCAGTGAGGACGGTGAAGCAGGAACCGGTGTGCTATTCTGTTCCGGATTGATTGCAGGAGAAGGTCTTGTGGGAATATTGATGGCAATTCTTACCGTACTAAAGGTTGCGGAGCGTATTGATCTGTCAGCAAAGTTTACAACCGGAATCATTGGTGGTATTGTATTAATGGCGGTTATGATAGCATGTGTAGTCAGGTTTGCATTGGCAAAGCCAAAGAAGGAGTAACATGAAACCGAACAAAGATAATTATTTAGATTATATTCCGGTAAAAAATTCCAAATATAACTGGCAGCAGTCAGACAATGGAGACATCACGATTTTCGTAGAAAATCGTGGTGTTTTCCATTGGTTTGCACAAAAGTTATTAAAAAAACCACGCATTTCTCAAATTCATTTAGAGGAATTTGGAAGCTTTTTGTGGCCGAGGATAAATGGAGAACAATCGATATTTGAATTAGGTAAAGAGGTTCATGAAGCATTTGGCAACAAGGCGGAACCGTTGTATCCAAGATTGGTACAATATATGAAGAATTTGGAAGATTACGGTTTTATTATTATGGAAAAACCGCAGTAAGAGAAAGGGGCAAAGAATATGCATATTGAAGAGCAGGATATTTATAAAGTTGCCTGTTACATTGACCGACGGGATATGCGAGAGCATGGAATCTCTTTGGAAGACATTGTTAATCGGACTCCGCTTGGACGGATGTTGATTCAAAAGGCATCAAAACTTTCAAAAGAAAGTACAGGATATGAATGGCCAGGATGTGCATTTTCAATGCAGATAGATGTGTATCCGGATTCCGTCGCACTTATTTTTTCAGAGCGTATTGATGATTATCTATATAATTTAAGACAATCGATGGCGGCTCTTCCGAAGGAACAGGCGGCACAGCTTGATAAAATGACGGTTGCGGTTGCTATGGCAGAAGAAGAGGAAGCACGGGAGATGATCCGGAAATTTGAGATTAATGTGAAGAACATTGGCGAAAAGAAATAAAAATTGTCGAATGTATATAAAAAACGCAATAAATGTTGTAATATTTATACAAATGTGCTAATATATGTATATTATTTACAAGGGAGGATAAGTATGAAAAAAGGAATTAAGCTTACCACTAAGATTGTCCTTATAACATTGTTTCCACTGGTTTTGATCAGTGTAATAGCAGTTATGATGGGAACCTCAGGGGAACGAAACATTGCGTATCAGTTGGTGGAGGAGAATTTAGAGAATGTAGCATACAGTGTGGATAATATATACAATTTGTATGAGGATGGAGATTTTTCTTATCAGAATGGGATTTTCAAAAAAGGTACGAAGGATATCACCGATGATTATGAGTTGCTGGATCAGATTAAAGAGCAGTCTGACATTGAAGTAACACTGTTTTGGGGAAAACAGAGAGTGTTGACTACGATTACGAATGATAAAGGCGAGCGTGTGATCGGGACAACGTTAGATGAAGATTTTGTATCAGATATTCTGGACGGAAAGATAAAGAAACATTTTGCCCCAACGATTCAGATTGCAGATGAAGATTATTGTGGGTTTTATACACCATTGAAATTGAAGAACGGTGATATTGCAGGAATGATTTTTACCGGTCGTGCAAAAGCGGACGTTCAGAAAGAGATTGCAAAAGGTCAGATCAGGATGATAGCGAGTATGACTGTGATTTTATGTATTGCACTGATTGTTCTCATTTTTGTCGTTCGTCAGATTATTAAGGCATTGAAACATACGATTGGCCGGTTAGATGACGTGGCGGAAGGAAAACTTGATTTTGAGATGCATGGGAAAATGTTGCAGCGTGCGGATGAGATTGGTGAGATGTCACAGTCCATTCAGGGATTGATCGATGAATTTAAGAGTATTATTACAGACTTATCAGACAGTTCACAAGAGCTTGAAGAGTTCTCTAATGAATTCGGACAGTCTTTTGATACGATTGCAGAGAATATATCCAATATTAATGTTGCGGTGGATGAGATCGCTAATGGTGCAACTTCGCAGGCGGGTGAGACAGTAGAAGCGAATGATGAGATCACCCGTATGGGCGAGGCGATTGGACATGCGGTTGATGATATTGAGCTGTTGAATCATAATTCTGATAAGATGCGGGATTATTCGGAGTCTGCGGAGAATACACTGCAGGAATTGGTTGCCATTTCCGAACAGACCAGTCAGGCGATTGATGAAGTGCGTACACAGACCAACCTGACCAATGAGTCGGCAAAAGCGATTCAGACTGCGACCGATATGATTACGAATATTTCGGCACAGACCAATATGTTATCTTTGAATGCTAGTATCGAGGCGGCGCGTGCAGGCGAGAATGGAAAAGGATTTGCGGTTGTAGCAGATGAGATCCGGAATCTTTCTGAGCAGTCTAAAAGTTCTGCGGATGAGATTATGGCAATTGTATCGGAACTGATTCGTAATTCCAATACAAGTGTAACAACAATGAATCAGGTTTCGGGAAGAGTGCAGGAACAGAACGAGAAATTAGAGAATACAAGAGCTATGTTCCAGTCACTGAATCAGGAGATTGCGTCAGTATCAGATGGCGTTAATCGTATCCGTGAGATTATGGAAGTATTGGAAGGTCAGAAGAATACAGTGACGACCAGTGTGGAACAGTTGGCATCCATTGCAGAAGAGAATGCGGCTTCCACCGAAGAGACTTCGGCATCTATGACGGAATTAAAGGATATTGTAAAGCAGTGTCATGAGCAGACACAACGATTGATTGAGATATCGAATGAATTGAATAAACATACGAGTCATTTTCAGTTATAGACAATCAAATCAGGTATGTTAGAATAAGAACTGTTGTATTAGAAATGAATTCTGATACACAGTTCTTTTTTTATATTCTATTTTTTTTAAAACATGAAACTTTTTAGGAGGAAAGCCCGTCTAACAGATAGAAGACAGACAAGGAGGTAATCAGAACATGCATGCAAAGAAGATGCAGCAGAAAGTAGAAGATGCTGTGTTAAACGCATATGAGACAATGTATCGTATTGCATATACTTATGTGAAGAATGAAGAAGATGCATTAGATATCGTACAGGAAAGTGCATATAAAGCCATTCGTAACTGTGAGCAGGTGAAAAAGGAGAGATATATACAGACCTGGATTTGCCGGATCGTGATCAATACATCAATGGATTTTCTGCGAAAGACACAAAGAGAATTTCCGATAGAGGAATTATACGAAGTGAATGAGCCGGGAATCACTGATCAATATGAAGATTTTGATATGACCAAAGCGCTGAACACTCTGACGGAGAGAGAACGTGCAGTTGTGATCCTGCGGTATTTTGAGGATAAGAAATTAGAAGATATTGCATACATTTTGAATGCGAATCTAAGTACCGTGAAGTCATTATTGTATCGAAGCTTGAAAAAGCTTAAGTTAGAAATGGTGGAAGGAGAACTACAGTATGAAGGATAAAAGATTAGAGGAAATGAAAATGGAATATGAAAATATTGAGATACCGGCAGAGTTGAAGAGCCGGGTATCTATGGGAATTCAGCAGGCAAAAGAAGAGAAGCAACAGGAAAGAGGGAGGCAACACAGTTGTCCCATATGGATTCGTCCTTGTGCGGGTGTTGTGGCGGCGATGATCGCATTTGTGATCGTAGTGAACAGTAATGCCAATATTGCCTATGCGATGGAAGAGATTCCGGTATTAGGAACGATTGTAAAAGTGGTTACATTTTCTTCCTATCAAAGTAAAGATGAAGATATGAGTGCAGATATTCAGACACCGCAGATTGAGGTGGAAGAGGATTCCAATATGAAGGATGCGGCACAACAGGTTAATAAGACAGTGAAAGAATATACGGATGAGGTAATCCGGCAGTATGAAAAGGATGTAGAGGCAACGAATGGTCAGGGCACAGAAAATGTGACGACAGATTACGAGGTGGTGACAGATAATGACACACTGTTTTCGTTACGGGTTAATACAACAGTCGCATTGAATACATCCGGGGTTACGATTAAGATCTATCATATTGACAAAAAGACCGGGAAAATGATCACGTTGCCGGATCTGTTTCAGGAGAATGTGGATTACAAGAAGATCTTGACGGACGAGGTCTTGAAGCAGATAAAAGAACAGATGGCAAAGGATGAGAATGTCACATATTTTGTAGATGATGATGCTACAAAATGGAAATGGCAGGGAATTACGGATGATGCGAATTTCTATTTTAACGAAGATGGTTGTCTGACGATGGTCTTTGATAAATACGAGATTGCACCGGGATATATGGGGGTGTGTGAATTTACCATACCCAAGGATATAACAGATGGAATATTAGCAGATAGTTATAAGTAGGTGGTTTTATCAAAGCCAATACGCCTTGTAAATGCTGTACGTTTGACATATAATGTAGGCAGTATAGAAAAGGAAGGCTTTGGATATGGAACATAAGATTAAGAATGTTGTATTTGATGTAGGTAATGTATTGATTGATTTCTGCTGGGAAAGACATTGCCGCCGATTGGGATATACAGAAGATATTATTCAGTCGTTTGGAAAACAAATGGTGAGTTCGGACTGCTGGGACAGATTGGATGAAGGAACAATGGAAGAAACCGAGGCGATCGAAGAGTTTGTCCGGAGAATGCCGCAGTATGAGGCTGAGATCCGTAAGTTCTGGGATACAGCGGAAGGGTTTGTAGAGGAATATCCGTATGCAGCCCCTATGATGGATCTGTTGCATAAAAAAGGTTACAAGGTATATTTGTTGTCAAATTATCCGCTTCATATGTACGAGATCCACTGGCCGACATTTGCATTTTTCAAAAAGGTAGATGGATATGTAGTATCGGCGGTAGAACGGCTGAAGAAGCCGGATCCTGCAATCTATCATTGTTTGTGTGACCGGTATGGTCTGATACCGGAAGAGTGTCTGTTTATAGATGACCGGATGGAGAATATAGAAGCTGCAAGACAGGTCGGGATGGAAGGTATCTGTTTCCAATCGGTCGAACAGTTACAGAAGGAATCGCAGATATTCAGTGAAGAATAGACGACGCAGATAAGATAGAAGGAGGAAACATTATGCCATCCATTACGAATGACTGGGCAGAGCCGTTACAGGAAGAATATAAGAAGGAGTATTACCGCAAGCTATATTATATCGTGAATGAGGAATATCACAGTGGAAGAACGATCTATCCACCGGCAGACGATATATTCAACGCATTTCATCTGACACCATTGCATGAGGTAAAATGTGTGATCATTGGGCAGGATCCGTATCACAATGTGAATCAGGCGCATGGCCTGTGCTTTAGTGTGAAGCCGGAGGTGGAGATTCCACCATCGCTTGTCAACATTTATAAGGAGCTGCATGATGATCTTGGCTGCTATATACCGAATAACGGGTACCTTGTAAAATGGGCAAAGCAGGGTGTATTGATGCTAAATAGTGTACTTACCGTGCGGGCACATCAGGCAAATTCCCATCAGGGGATTGGCTGGGAGAAGTTCACAGATGCGGTTATGGATATTTTGAATGAACAGGACAGACCGATTGTGTTTTTGTTATGGGGAAGACCTGCACAGAATAAAGCAGCACGATTGAATAACCCGAATCACTTAATCTTAAAAGCACCACATCCAAGTCCGCTTTCAGCGTATCGTGGATTCTTTGGATGCAAACATTTCAGCAAAGCGAATGCATTTTTGAAGGAACATGGATTAGAACCGATCGACTGGCAGATTGAGAATGTATAAGAATACATTCTTCGGTCGATAGGATACGGCATTTCCGATACATGTTTCTTCTATGAGCGAAAGAATATAATAAAGAAGGGACATGAGGACAATGAAATATGAGAACCAAAGAAGAAAAATGCATATTGAAGGACTGGATGCATTAAGGGGTATCGCAATCTTAGGCGTTATCCTGTATCATTTGGTGCCGGGCAAGATGCCGGGCGGATTCTTAGGTGTGAATATGTTTTTTGTATTATCCGGTTATCTGATCTATCGTACCAGTGTATGGGATCTGCAGCAGGGACGGTATTCTGTTGGGACATTCTATAAGAAACGGATTGGAAGAATATATCCTGCTATGCTGATCATGGTAGCTGCAGTTATGGGATTTCTGGTATTGTATATGCCACAGGTGGCAAAAGGAAAGGCGGCCGAGTTAGTCAGTCTGGTTGGCGGCTACAATAATATATGGCAGGTAAAGCAGAGTGCATCCTATTTTGCAAGAATCAGTCAGCAATCACCATTTACACATTTGTGGGCAACAGCAGTCGAATTGCAATTCTATCTGATGTGGCCGCTCCTTTTCTGGCTGATGAGGCTGTTATACAGACACACATCCAGAAAACTGGTGCGTATCGGATGGTTAGTTCTTGTAATGGTAAGTGGAATACATATGAGTGTGCTATATCAGCCGGAGCAGGATGTATCACGGTTATATTATGGAACAGATACCAGAATCTTTGCCCTGGTGTTAGGCGTATATGTAGGCATGATACATCGGGATGTGGAACGTGTCTGCCGAAGAGGAATGTCAGAGCGTTTACACAGAGCGTGCGTTGTAGTTGCGGGGCTTTTATATATTGTTTCATATTTTGTATTAGAGGGACAGATGCCGATGCTGTATTATGGCGGTCTGTTTGTGCATAGTATACTTTGCGGAATCATTCTTCTGCTTTTACCATACAGTGGAATGGAGAAGATATTGGAAAGAAGTCCATTGACGATAGTAGGTAAGATGAGCTATGAACTGTATCTGTGGATGTATCCGATCATCTTTTTGTTTGGTTATAACAAGAAGAATTATGGAATCTTATCCTGGTGTGTACAGCTTGCCTTGATCGGTGTGATTGCGGGAATACAGTATGCGGTGACAAGATATATGCATCAGAACCGGCAACGTCAGGGTGGTAATATGATGGGAAGGCTTGCGTATGCAGCCGGTAGTCTTGGAATTGCATTTATGGTGTTAGTGGGAAGTGTGGTTGTGAGTGAGAAACTTCCGGAGGGTGGCCATAATTCTGCAAAGGTACTCGCAAAAGAGACATCGGTCAGTGCAAAGAAGCCGATGTCAGCAAAGGATATAGAGAGTAAGGTCTCAGAGAGTACCGGAACACAGGCACCTGTGGCAATGACAACGGAGTCTGTTACGGAAGCTCCTGTGACGCAGAAGACCGTGACTGCAATTGGGGATTCTGTCTTGTTAGGAGCAGATTCGGATATCGAGGATACGATTCCGAATTGTGTTGTGGATGCGAAGGAATCGAGACAGGTGGCGAAGGCAAGAACTGTGGTGGAGGATCTCAAACAGAAGGGCGAATTAGGCGATGTTGTCATTCTGGCTTTGGGTACGAATGGCACATTTTCACCAACGGTTGGTAAGAATCTGGTAGAGGCGATTGGCAAAGAGCGGCAGATCTATTGGGTAACAGCATACGGAAAGCATCTGCAATGGCAGGAGGATGCGAACCGGATGATCTGGTCGATGGCAGAAAAATATGATAATATACATGTGATTGATTGGGCAGCCTATTGTGTGGGACATGATGACTGGTTCTTAAACGATGGGATTCATCTGACGCAGAAAGGCTGTCAGGCATATACACAGATGTTATACGATAATGTAAGTACTGCGTTGAACGAAAACAATCAGGTGAATCAGGCAATGCAGTAGGAAGGAAGAACAGATGGAAATCTATATCATAAGACACGGACAAACGGTATGGAATGCAAAGAAGTTGTTGCAGGGAAGTACAGACATAGAATTGAATGAGAATGGACGAGAACTGGCAGGTGAGACAGGCAGAAACCTGGAATCCGTTCATTTCGATAAGATATACAGTTCGCCATTGATTCGTGCTTATGAGACGGCGTGCCTGATCAGAGGACACCGGAATATTCCAATCATACGGGATGAACGGCTGCGGGAATTATGTTTTGGTATCAATGAAGGTAAGAATTTCTCTAAACTGTTGGAGGATGAATCCGATCCATTCCATTATTTTTTCAAACAGCCGGAATTATATAGAGCACCGGAGCATGGTGAGACGTTAGAACATATTTGTGAAAGGGCAGCGGATTTCTTACAAGAGGTTGTGGAACCACAAAGGAACGAATTGGAACGTATTATGATCGTAGCACATGGAGCACTTAACAAAGCGTTGATGTGCCATATCAAACAACATGATATTTCGCAGTATTGGTCGGGCGGATTGCAGACGAATTGTAATGTGATCATTGTATCGTTGGATGATGCTGGATATCATGTTGTGGATGAGACAAGAGTATTCTATTAATATGTTATATTTCATATGAGACAAGAAAATATTATTCAGCATGGTCCGGTAAACGAACCGTGAAGATCAAATGAAAAAACAGATACTATATCTTAACAATATAGTAGATTATTCGCAAAATGCCCTATATGGCTGGGTGTGGCAATAAGCACAGCGTAAGTTCTGTCGGAGATAACGTGAATGGCACATGCCCGAAAACGTAAATAAAGCCATGTATGGTTGTCTTATATGGTTAAGCAGGCTGGTCTGTCTACGCCGGTGCTTGGTGAGGTTCTTACGAACCTAGCACCGCTGCGTAGGCAGTATAAGTGCAAACGTGCCTGCGTACCATAAAGATAAGCATACATGGCTTATTCATACTTTTTCGCATGTGCCCTCGCACGTCCGTCTCTTACGCTGTGCAAGGGTATAAGTTTACTTGGATTTTACTTCCTTCCACAATTCATTGTAGAGGTGATCTGCGTCTTCGCCAAGGTAGCGGAACGTCTCTAAATTCTTATACTGGCTAAGATCCGGGAAGGCAATCGTGCTGTTACGGATATCATCATCTTCAATGAGTTTGCGGGCTTCTGTGTTTGGTGTAGAATATGTGATATACTCAAAATTCATAAGTGCAATATCTGGACGGCAGAGGAAATTAATGAATTTCTCTGCATTTTCCTTGTTTGGGGCATCCTTTAAGATACACCAGGAATCAATCCATACATTTGTTCCTTCCTTTGGTATAACATATTCCAGATTGGAATTTTCGCGTTGTGTATAGATTGCCTCGCCAGAGTAGATGACACCGATGGCAGCCTCGTTACCAATCATCTTGTCACGCACCTGATCGACAACATAAGCCTGTGTCAAAGGCTTCTGATCAATCAGTGCCTGTTTGGCTTTTTCTAATTCTTCCGGATCGGTTGAATTCATGGAGTAGCCGAACTTCTTTAGTGCTACCATGAAAGCGTCCCGGACAGAGTCCTGCATCAGAATATTGTCTTTGTACTTGTCATTCCATAGAATATCCCAGGAGTCTACCGGTTCATCCACCATGGTCTTGTTATACAGAATACCAACCGTTCCGACACAATATGGAACACTGTATTTGTTTTCCGGATCAAAGTCTCTCGACTGTTTGATGTAATTCGGATCAATGTTCTTGATGTTAGGAACCTGATCGAAGTCGATTTCGGCTAACAGGTTATTCTCGATCATTTTCTGTATCATATAATCAGAAGGACAGACAACATCATACTCGGCTGCTTTGGAGGCAACCTTTGGATACATGGTTTCGTTCGTTTCGTATTCATCGTAGACAACCTCGATACCGGTTTCTTCCTCAAACATATTGAGAACTTCCGGATCCAAATATTCACCCCAGTTATAGACAATGACCTGTTCATTATTTTTGTTCCGGAACAGGAAGATTGAACCGATGACTAAGATAAAGGCAACGGCTGCTACTGCAAACTGTCTGGAATATTTACGCAGGAAACCGGTGTGTTTCTTTGGCTGTTTTTCTTTGGAAGGTCCGGCATTTACAATTAACAATAGCACAAATACGGTTACGAAAATGATCGTGGAAAGTGCGTACATTTCCGGCTTGATTCCTTTTCGGACTTCCGTATAGATCTTGGTAGAGAGGGTATCCACGCCGGCACCTTTCGTAAAATGTGTGATAATGAAATCATCTAAGGACATTGTAAATGCCATCAGGAATCCGGACAGAATTCCCGGTAGGATATCCGGGAAAATCACCTTAAAAAATGCGTAGACCGGAGAGGCACCTAAGTCGAGGGCTGCTTCATAAGTATTTGGATTCAATTGCTTAAACTTTGGCATGACATTTAATATAACGTAAGGAATATTAAATGTGATATGTGCAAGCAGGATCGTCTGCATACCAAACCGGAATCCAAAACTGATAAAGAGCAGCATCAAAGAGATGCCGGTTACAATATCTGCATTCAGCATAGGAATATTATTCATGCCGAGTAACAGATTGCGTGTGCGGACCTTCATATTGTTAAGTGCGATACAGGTAATGGTTCCGATGATCGTTGCAACAACAGAAGAAATGATTGCAATGAAGATCGTATTATAAAGAGCCCGCATAATAGCATCATTTTTGAACAGTTCACTGTACCAGTTAGTGGTAAAGCCACCCCATTTTGCCCGTGTTCGGCTGTTGTTAAAGGAAAGTACGATTAATGTTACGATCGGTGCATATAAAAAGATGAATATAATAGCAACGTAAAAACGTTCGATAAATCGTTTCATTACATCATTCCTCCTTCCCCGTCTTTATCAAATATAGCGGAGAATGCTATATTGATCAGGATAAAGATCATCATGACAAGCGAAAGTCCGCTTCCTAAGTTCCAATTACTTGCCTGTGTAAATTCCTGCTCAATTACATTACCGATCAACAGGATCTTGCTTCCGCCTAATAAATTTGAGATAACGAAGGTGGTGAGGGCAGGAATAAATACCATAGTGATTCCGCTGATGACACCGGGCAGTGTCAATGGAAATATTACTTTGGTGAATGTCTGTATTCCGTTTGCCCCCAGATCTCTGGCTGCGTTAATGACATCAGCATCTAATTTGATCAGAGCATTATAAATCGGAAGTACCATAAATGGTAAAAAGTTATAAACCATACCAAGTACAATTGCATATGGAGTGTTGATAATATTGAGTGTTGGAAGATGTAAAAAATTCAAAATGGAATTAATAACACCTGTTTTTTCCAATAACGTCTGCCATGCCAATGTGCGCAGAAGAAAATTCATCCACATTGGAAGGATAAAGATTAATACAATAAAGCTATTCTGATTCACGCCAAGTCTTGAGAGGATCATTGCCAGCGGATAGGCGAGTACTAAGCAGATAATGGTTGCAATCAGTGAAAGTACGATCGACAATCCAAGAGCCTTTAAATGTTCCGGTTCTGCAATTGCGGTGATATTGGCAAGTGTAAAATGTTTGTCTGTGTCAATGAGCCCGTAATAGAAGATCATAAATAGTGGAATCAGGATAAATACGATTCCCCAGACCGTGAAGGGCATTGCCAGCCATTTACTATGTTTAGTCTTCAATGTAAGCAACCTCCTCATCTTCGGATTCCGGTTTGTGCATGATCTGGATGTTAAATGGGTCAACGCTGATACCGACCTTTTCACCAACCGGATGCATAACCGTAGAATGTACGAGCCATTCAAAGCCGCCGGCCATAACTTCCATCTCATAATGAACACCCTTAAAGATAATGTGTGTGACCTCACCGGAAATGGTGCCTTCTTCTGGTTTACATAACACAACATCCTCCGGACGGATCACGACATCGACCGGTTTGTTTTGACCAAATCCTTCATCAACGCACTGCCATTTCACACCCAGGAAAGATACAAGACGATCTTCGAGCATGGTAGCATCAATAATATTGCTGTCACCGATAAAGTCTGCAACAAAGGCATTTTCCGGTTCGTTATAAATGTCTTCCGGTGTTCCAATCTGCTGGATGTATCCCTGATTCATAACAACGATCGTGTCACTCATGGTCAGAGCTTCTTCCTGATCGTGGGTGACATAGATGAAAGTAATTCCTAGTTCGTTTTTTAAGCGAATCAATTCATATTGCATATCCTGACGTAGCTTCAGATCCAAAGCACCAAGGGGTTCATCCAATAGCAGAATCTTCGGTTCATTTACAATTGCACGTGCAATGGCGATACGCTGCTGCTGACCGCCGCTTAAGGAGTCTGGTTTACGGTTTTCGTAGCCATCCAGATTTACGAGTTTGAGTGCATATTTGATCTTGTCATCAATATAAGCCTTGCTTTTATTCTTTAATTTCAATCCAAATGCAATATTCTCTGCAATTGTCATATGTGTGAAAAGAGCGTATTTCTGAAATACGGTATTCAGCTGTCGTTTATTTGGCGGAAGTTGGGTAATGTCGCTGCCGTCAAACATGACTTTGCCTTTATCGGGGTGTTCAAATCCACCAATAATACGGAGGGTAGTTGTCTTACCACATCCGGAAGGACCTAATAGAGTCAGAAATTCATTCTCACGGATATAGAGATCAAGGTCGTCTAAAACAACATTGTCACCATAGGATTTTGTGATGTTTACGAGGTCAATTAATTTGTTAGCCATGGAACAAGTCCTCCTTTAGGATTAAGTATAGGTGATCATATATGTATTGGTCATGGAGCATTAAAAACTTGGAGGGCTGGATACCCAGATTAAAGTAGCGCCATTCTTTCCAGCTTCTATATGATGCTTGTTGGAAGGGGTAAAATAAAAGGCCTCCCCCTTTTTTGCCTTGTGTGTGCGGTTACCAATATGAATCTGGATAGAGCCGCTTAGAACATATCCAAATTCTTCGCCTTCATGCGGTAGATCAGGATATGTAGAACCGCCGGGGTCTAATGTCAATCGGATCGGTTCCATTTCGTTTTTTTGTGCATTGGGAATGATCCATTCTATTGTATTTCCCAATTCTTCGTCTTTCTTTTCAAAATAGTCTTCTTTGTGAAAGACGATCTGTTCTTCTTCTTCGTCATTAAAAAAGTCTTTCAGATTCGTACCTAAGCATTGCAGAATGTCGGTCAGGGTTGCAATAGATGGAGAGGTCAGGTCTCTTTCTAATTGCGAGATAAATCCTTTGGATAGTTCTGCTCTGTCGGCAAGTTCTTCCTGTGTCAGGCTTTTGGAAATACGAAGGGTTTTGATTTTGTTACCAATTTTCATATCGTTTCCTTACATAATAATAAATTTAAAGTTTACTTTTACTAAACACAACAAGTGTTATTATACTCATATCTTTAGTGAAGTCAATACTAAACATAAAAGTTAGTAAAAGTAAACAGAAAAGAAAGTGAAAATATATAAAATGGAAGAGCGCAGTATGTAAGAAGTTGTCATTTTCTATATCCAATAAGTTGGCTTTGTGGTACAATAAAGCTGTATGAGAATCATTTTGTTTTTTTTTGAATGAAATACATTTTATGCTATATGAAGGGATAGATGATATGGGGTTATTAGAGGCGGATGCGATTGAGGATTTGTTACATAGTTCCAGTATTTCCAAGGGAATTGAACGAACGATGGAACGTATGATTAATGAATTAGAGATGGATAGCATGTATGTGATCCGTTATGAAGAGGATGCCAGACAATTAGAAGTGGTATTTGACTGGGAGAGCGGCGAAGTTGAGCGTGCCATTGACTTTGAATCCTACATTCATTTAATTGAAGAGTGGTATCATTTTGATGAAGAAGATATGTATGTTGCCAGAGCGACTATGGTATTACCTGCTGCAGAGAGAACGCTTTACAAGGAGTGTGGATATGAAGCAGTAGTGGAATATCAGATGACGAATCATGGGAATATCATTGGCTATATAGTCCTCGGATGGAATCACATCAAGAGCTTGTCAGAAGAGGACACCAAATCATTGCATGTGCTATTGAAGTTGATGAATGAAGTGTTGATTCGTCAGTTCTACAAAGAAGTGATGGGAGAAAGCGATTGGAGATTGTTTAAGCTTGCAAGTTCCATGACAAAAACAATGGTCTTTATGGTGGATGATGAATATAAGATTCAGTTTATGAACAACTATGCAAAAGAAGCATGTCCGCATATTAAAAATGGCGATAATTGTTATAAGGTTTTAAAAGGGGAAGAGAACATTTGCAAGGATTGTGTGATCCGTGAATTGCAGTTGGGAGAAGTCACAGATAACGTAATGTACCTGCCATTCTTAGAGGATTCGTATCGTGTTTCTGTAACCCGGATTCGTTTAAAGGATAACCGGATAGGTTTTTTGCTTACGTTACAACAGCAGATTGGACAGCAACAAGTGGATCATAGGGCGGTTATGGGCAAGAAGGTTATTTTTGCCCTGCAGCAGATATACAAGGATCTGATCGCAGTGGAGATCAGACGGGATACTTTTTATAATCTGTTTAGGGAGCAATTAGATAATAAATATTCATATAGCATGCATTTTGTATTAAAATGGTTATCAAAGGTGCATCTGGATGATAAGCAGAAGTTTTTAGAGTGTTTCGATATTAATTTTTTACAGGATGCATATGAGAATGGTGTTACCAAGAAAGAGATAGATTTTCGTTACCGGACGCATGAAGGCAGTTACCATTGTATGAACGGACAGCTTTTGTTTGAACAAAACAGTAACAAAGAAGTTGTTGTATATATTTTGTTTCAGGATGTTGAGCAGGTGCGAAGTACCCAGATTGAGGAGGATAGATATCTGCGGAATTCTCTGATGGCAGCCCGGTCTGCAGCGGAATTGCAAGGGCAGGTACTGGCTAACATTTCGCATGAGATCAGAACTCCGATGAGTGGGATTATCAGTATGTGTAGTGTGGCGAGACAGGTATATGAGGATAAAGAGCGATTATTAGAATGTTTGTCTAACATAGATGACTATGCAGATCATATGATGCAGGTAATGGATTCTTTATTAGAGACTGTAAAAGTAGATCAGGAGAGTATTACTATTTCGAAACAACCGTTCCGGTTAGAGAACTTTCTGAATCAGATCGACATTGATGTCCGTGAAACGATTGAGAAGAAGAATGTGCAGTTTGATATGGAGTCACAGTGTCAGTATCAACAATTGATCGGGGATTCCGTTCGACTTCGTCAGGCGATGACGGCATTGATCAAGAATGCAATTTCTTATACACCGATCTCCGGACAGATTCGGTTACTGACAAGACAGATTGCTGTGGATGGTAAGCGGGTATTTTTGCGGTTTATCATTGAAGATACCGGAAATGGTCTGAATGAGAAAATGAAAGAAAGTATATTTGGATTTTCTCACAATGCAGATAATGGAGTGATTGATGAACAATATTTCAGTCTTTCACTGGCAAGTCACATTATCCGGCTAATGGGCGGCGAGATCGGAGTTGACGTCACCGGGAATGGCACACAGTTATACTTTACCATTCCATTTGATCTGCAGGAGGCGGAAAAGAATAAGCCGGTGAAGAAGAAAACGAATCTTCAGGCGGGGAATTTTACCGGAAAACGGATTCTGATCGCAGAGGACAGTGAGATGGCTCAGGATGCTTTGCGGGCAGTATTAGAGGTTGTGGGCTTTGAAGTCGATGCGGCAGAGAATGGTAAGAAGGCTGTTATACAGTTTATCTCACAACCGGCATTTACCTATGATGCAATATTGATGGATGTCCATATGCCATATATGGATGGAAGAGAGGCAACGCGTTGTATCCGGATATCCGGTAAAGAAGATGGAGAGACGATACCGATTATTGGTCTGATGGCGAATACATATGATGAGGACATAGAAGAATCATTGAAAGCCGGTATGCAGAAACATTTACCGAAACCAATCGATGTGGACACATTGTACAAAGTATTAAAGAAATTAATTCCGGTTAATGAAGAATAAAATACCGGGCGTATGCGATATAGATGTTATTGCATACGCCCGGTATTTGCATATGATCAGGATTATATTAATCTCTCCGGAACAGATCACGTGTATAGACTTTGTCTTTTACGGAATCTAATTTGTCACTGTAACGGTTTGCAATGATCGCGTTGCTTTGCGCCTTGAATTCATCAAGGTCATTTACTACTTTTGAACCGAAGAATGTACTTCCGTTTTCTAAGGTTGGTTCGTAAATGATTACATTTGCACCCTTTGCTTTGATTCGTTTCATGACACCCTGTATGGATGACTGACGGAAGTTGTCTGAATTGGATTTCATGGTCAGGCGATAGACACCGATCGTAACTTCTTTTTCGGCAGATGGGTTATATGTGTTGTTAGTACCGTCTGCACCACTGTAAGAGTAATATCCGGCAATGTCTAATACGCGGTCTGCAATGAAATCTTTTCTTGTCCGGTTACTCTCTACGATTGCTTCAATCAGATTCTCCGGAACGTCTTTGTAATTTGCTAATAACTGTTTGGTATCTTTTGGTAAACAATAGCCGCCGTAACCAAAGGATGGATTATTGTAATGGGAACCGATTCTTGGATCTAAACAGATGCCATCAATGATCTGTTGCGTGTTTAATCCTTTGGATTCTGCATAAGTATCTAATTCGTTAAAGTAAGAAACCCGCAAGGCAAGATAAGTATTAGCAAATAATTTTACGGCTTCTGCTTCCGTGAATCCCATGAATAGAGTATCGATATTCTTCTTGATCGCACCTTCCTGTAATAAAGAAGCAAATGTTTTGGCAGAATTTACCAGTCTTTCATTTTCTAAATCTGTTCCGACAATAATACGGGATGGATATAAGTTGTCGTATAAAGCTTTGGATTCACGTAAAAACTCCGGGCTGAATATAATATTATCTGTATGATATTTTTCGCGAACCGATTTGGTATACCCAACAGGGATTGTGGATTTGATCACCATGATCGCATCCGGATTAACGGATAATACCAATTCGATAACAGCTTCAACCGCACTGGTATCAAAATAATTCTTCTGGGAATCATAATTGGTTGGGGCTGCAATAACAACAAAGTCAGCATTTTTGTATGCAGCTTCTCCGTCGATTGTAGCGGTCAGATCCAGATCTTTATTGGCAAGATATTTTTCAATATAATCATCCTGAATAGGGGAGATTCGGTTGTTGATCTTCTCGACTTTCTCAGGAATGATATCAACGGCAGTAACATGGTTATGCTGGGATAACAGTGTAGCAATAGATAATCCTACATAGCCGGTTCCGGCAATCGCAATGTTGAGTGGAGAGGCTTTTTCTAAGTTCTTTCCATTCCCGTTTTCTGTAAAAATGTCAGTTGGATCAAAATGCAAAGCCGCTGATAAAGAGGTCAATTGCTGTAAAGATGGTACATATTCACCGGATTCAATATGACTGATCATCGTACGATTGATTCCGGTTGTATCCGCTAACTGTTGCTGTGACAGATTCATATGTTTTCTGCCATCTGTTACTAATTCGCTGATTTTGGATAAAGATAATTCTTTCATAATGATACCTCACTCTTAAAATGTTATTAAATATAACAAAATATGATAACCTTTCAATAATGACATCATATCATTTAACATAAAATAAAGCAAGAGAAGATTTGCTCAAAACAAAATGTTATTATTCGTAACAACGTACGCTTGTATAGGAAAAGAATACGTTTTAATCCGGAAGAAAATTGTACTTTATTTTTCAGATCACTTAGGGTATAATCAGTATAGGTGTGCAGGTGCGCATATAACTTCACCTGTAATATTTATAACAAATGGAGGAATGATTCATGTTAGTTTCAGCAACAGAAATGTTAAAGAAGGCCAAAGCTGGTCATTATGCAGTTGGTCAGTTCAACATCAACAATCTTGAGTGGACAAAGTCAATTCTTTTAACAGCAGAGGAGTTAAAGAGCCCGGTTATCTTAGGTGTATCTGAAGGTGCCGGTAAGTATATGACAGGTTTCAAGACTGTTGCAGCTATGGTTAAGGCTATGGATGAAGAGTTGGGAATTACAGTTCCTGTAGCACTTCATTTAGATCATGGTACTTATGAAGGATGTTATAAGTGTATTAAGGCTGGATTTACTTCTATCATGTTTGATGGATCTCATTATCCATTCGAAGAGAACCTTGCAAAGTCTACAGAGTTGGTTAATGTAGCTCATAACTTAGGTCTTTCTATCGAGTGTGAAGTAGGATCAATCGGTGGAGAAGAAGACGGCGTTGTTGGTATGGGCGAGTGTGCTGATCCGGAAGAGTGTAAGACAATCGCTGATCTTGGCGTAGATATGTTAGCTGCAGGTATCGGTAATATTCATGGTAAGTATCCTGCAAACTGGAAGGGATTAAGCTTCGAGACATTGGATGCAATCCAGGCTAAGACCGGTGAGATGCCATTAGTATTACACGGCGGTACAGGTATTCCTGCTGATATGATCAAGAAAGCAATCGAACTTGGCGTTTCTAAGATCAACGTTAATACAGAGTGTCAGTTATCTTTCCAGGAAGCTACACGTAAGTACATTGAGGCTGGTAAGGACTTAGAGGGTAAAGGATTTGATCCTCGTAAGTTATTAGCTCCGGGTGCTGAAGCAATCAAGGCTACTGTAAAAGAGAAGATGGAATTATTCGGATCTGTAGGTAAGGCCTGAGAATCATCCAATTCATTGGATAGATGAATGTAAGACCACTGCATGTCGTAAGACATGTGGTGGTCTTTTTGCGTAGACAACGAGCCGACCACCATTAGATAAAGTTTGAGTTAGTACGATACACGAATAAGAATGGATATAAAAAGGACGCTATTACAATCTCTTGTAATAGCGTCCTTTGATCGTCGGGGCGACGGGATTCGAACCCACGACCTCTTAGTCCCGAACCAAGCGCTCTACCAAGCTGAGCCACGCCCCGAAGTGAGAAATGATATCTTCATTAAGAAAGCTCACTTGATAGATTATATACTTATACATTCCAAAATGCAAGCCCTAATCTAAAAAAAAGGAAAGAACCAAAAAGAAAAGGAAAATGTTAACTCTTTTTTGACAAATGGGTTGACATTTGGAAGAAAGTCGGGTATTCTTAACCGGATGAATGTTAACTGGTATGATTCGTATAGGTTGACATTTGGATGGGAGGTGTGGAAACTGAACGGTTTCTTACAACTGGTAAAGGCATTAGCAGCATACAATGATGGCATGTTTGATGGTTATGTGATCGCAAAAGTGTTGTGGAATGTAAGTGGAGAATATGCTTATGTGGAGGCAGCAATGATCAAACAAAAGCCGGGCTATGCAGTGATACGGGTGACGGGAAGGGATCAGGACAAGAATGAGACGGGGTTTTTACAGATCACGTTATGGAAACCGGGAGAAGTTTCTAAGAAGTGTCCGGAACAGGAAGGAACGCCGTGTGATCTTGTGCAAAGAATGCCGGAGGATCATTTGGATGCGGATGGTACGATAACGATTGCACAGGAACAGGTTGACCATTACCTGAATCTGGTACAGGATACGAACCCGATCCACCGTGGCAGGAATGCGATCGTTCCGGGATTGTATGTCTTGTATGAGTTGCAAAGACGGAAATCGTTGCAGGAATTTTTCACAGAACATGCAAGCTATGAGACGGCATTTCACCAGCCATTGCCGGTGGGTGTATGTTGCCGGATCGAAGCAAAGGATGACGGTGTACGGCTTGTTGTGACAGACACCACCTATTTCACAATTCACAAACGTGTTGAGTAAGGAGAAAGATATGGATAAGAAGAAATTATCAACCCCACAGATTACGAAAATTGCATTGATGGTAGCATTTGTAAGTGCAGCATCTTACCTGCGTATTCCGTTACCGTTTTCAGAGGCTGCGATTACAGGACAGACATTGGCAGTCAACCTGGTTGCTTTGACCCTGTCGCCGTTAGAGGCATTTATTACACTGCTTTGTTATTGGCTGCTGGGTTTAGTTGGTGCACCGGTATATGGTGGTGCATCGGGTCCTGGTAAGATGTTTGGTCCGGCGGGTGGATACTTTATCGGATTCATCGTGGCAGTTGTATTGATCGCATGGTTGCGTGGTAAGAAGTACAATATCGTGCGTTATGCACTTGTGGCAATTCTGATTGGTATTCCGATTATTGACGGAGCAGGATTTGTATGGATGAAATTTGCAGCGGGAATGACATGGAAGGCTGCGTTCTTTGCAGGATTTGTACCATTTATTCCGTTGGATATCGTGAAGTGTATTGCTGCGGTTCTGATTGCAAAGCCAATTCAGGTTGCGTTCTATGCAATGGAAGACAGTATGGGACATGGCGGCAAGAAGAAAGTGGAAGAAGTATAATATGATGGCGTGACTCGCCAAACACCGATAAGTAGCAGCTCCTGCAATGGTATTATGGGGCTGCTTCTTTGCGTATAAAACATAAAATGTGAGCAGAAAGGTATAGAATATGGAACATGTCGGGATTGTTGGAGGACTTAGAACATATATAGGAGTAGAAGGTGGAATGTACCGTAATGTGAGTGCGGAGCAGTTGGGAGCGCATGTACTGAGGCAGATTCCGGTACGGTGCGGTATACCGGTAGAAGATATTGATATGGTGATTGCCGGTAATGGCATAGGAGGAGGCGGCAATGTGACAAGACTGGCTTTATTGGAAGCAGGTTATCCGCAGGAGATATCCGGTATCACAGTGGATGTACAGTGTGGTTCCGGGTTAGAGGCAATTGCCATGGCAGCGGCTAGGATCGAGGCAGGTCTGGCTGATGTGATCGTGGCAGGGGGAATGGAAAGTGCATCAACCAAACCAACCAGAGTTCATAATGAGAGACATCCCGATTATTGTGCGGAGCATCCGGCGTATTCTGTTGCAAAGTTTGCACCCGGAATGCAAGATGAATTAGCGATGCTAAAAGGGGCAGAACGGGTGGGAAGAAAATTAGGTATAGATAAAAATGCTATGGAACAATATGTTATTACAAGCCATCAAAGGGCAGCGGAAGCGGCAGAACATGGGCTGTTAAACGATGTTCTGGCAACGCCTTATTATGAATCAAGCGAGGTGGATTCACGGAATGCGAAGGCTTATGATGAAGGAATAAGACCGAAGATGTCGGAACGTCTGTTGCGAAGGTTGCCGGCGCTGGTTCCGGGCGGAGAATATGTGACAGCAGGAACGGTGAGCCTTACCAATGATGGGGCGGCATTTGTTGTGTTGTGCTCAGCGAAATATGCAAGTACGCATGAGTTGTCATGGGAAGCACGGCTTGTAGATGTGGTGTCTGTTGGAGCAGATCCGGATTATAGTCCGGAAAGTATGGTGCCGGCAATTCGCAAACTGTTAGAACGGAATGCTGTGTCGGCGGAGCAGATCACGGCATGGGAATACAATGAAGCTTTTGCAGTCATTGATGAGATTGTGGCGGGAGAATTAGGGGAGCATTGTGATCGGTATAATATCTATGGGGGTGCCCTGGCTTATGGGCATCCGTATGGTGCATCCGGTGCGATTATAACACTTCATTTATTACAGGCACTCCGGCAATTAGATGTTCCGGAAGTTATATCCGGGATGGATGAATCAGAAAGAAAATATGGAATTGCGGCGGTATCTGCAGCGGGAGGAATTGGAACGGCCATGTTAGTGGAATGGAATAAAGAACCGGATAAGACAAAGAAAGAGGAAAAACAGGTGACGGAATGCAGGATGAATGAGCAGGAGGGCAAGAAACTACAGAACGAGGAAAATGTCGGATATTGGGATATGCTTTGTCAACAGTCGGAATCGCACATCATGCTTGTTGAAGATGATCATGTGATTACATACGGACAAATGGTGGAGCAGGCATCTCTCATGCGGCAGCAGATAAGGGATGAGGAAACAGATAAAGAGAAGAATCCGGAACGGAATTCCAAGCAGCTTTATCTTGTGCGCGAACATTCCATAACAGAAGCATTCGTTGTATTCTTTGCCTGCCAGGAAACTTCATATGTGCCGGTTATTGTACCGGAAGATATGCCGGATGAGGATTATATGCTGTTAGAACGAACCCCTGTGCCGGAACAGGCAGTGATGGGGGTACTGACCTCCGGAACCACCGGCCGACAGAAAATTATGTTTCGTACTTTTGCAAGCTGGGCAGATTTCTTCCCGGTTCAGAATGATATTTTTTCCATGGGAGAGGATACCGTGCTGTTTGCACAGGGATCATTGGCATTTACCGGTAATCTGAATCTATATATGGGTCTGTTTGCAACGGGTGGAACGGTAGTGGCAACAAAACGGTTTCGACCACGATATTGGCTGCAGTTAATATTACAGCATAAGGTAAACGCAATTTATCTGATTCCGGCAAAGATGATGGCGTTGTGCCGGGTGGTAGGAAGGCCGGTATATGGGGTTAGGCATTTTACAACGGGTTCGCAGTCGTTTGGACAACAGGAACTGGCTAAGGTAAAGCATGTATTTCCGGATATACATGTAGTTTTATATTATGGTGCGAGTGAGGTGAGTTATATCACATATCTTTCAGAAGAGGAGATAACGGAGGATGCTTCACAGGTAGGACGATTGTTTCCAAATGTAAAGGCGGTGATCCGGGATGGTTCCTTCTATGTGGAAAGCGCATATGGTGTGATCGGGGTGAAAATGCCACATAATACCGGAGATCTGGGACGGATGGACGAAAAGGGTTATTTCTATTTTCTTGGAAGGGCAGATGATATACTGAATATTAATGGAAGAAAGGTGTCTGCATACCGGATTGAACAGACATTTTCAGACATATATCATGTTGCCGGAATTGCAAAGGTGGGGATGAAAGGAACACATCAGCAATTGAAATTTGATTATGAAGGGGAGGAAGACTTGCCGGGAATGACACAGATCCGGGAAAGACTGCGGGATGTGCTGCAGTCTTATGAGATACCAAAGATCTGCAGACGGGTGGAAAAACTTCCACGGACGGAGAGTGGAAAGATAAAGCGTCATTGTAAATAAGAGAAACCACAATTTTTGAAAGTGAGAGTTTTGGGAGAAACAGAATCAGATAATAAGATGATAGAGCAGATATTCTTAAAAGAATAAGGAAAGACACGGTTAAAACATGAAAAATATCAGGATTTAGCTTTCCATTTCATAAAAATTATGATAGGATAGTGGGGTTGAGTAACTGTTGATAAACTGATAACACACAAGGAGGAGAATATGTGGGATACAGTGAATGAATTTTTAACGAAGGTTGATGATTTGGTCTGGGGTGTGCCGCTTATGATATTGATCATGGCAGGTGGAATCCTGTTGACGATCCGTCTGGGCCTGTTGCAGGTAAGAAAGTTACCTCTGGCTCTGAAATGGATGGTGAGGAATGAAGAAGAGGGCGAAGGCGAGGTTACTTCGTTTGGAGCACTTTGTACTGCATTATCTGCAACAATTGGTACCGGTAACATTGTCGGAGTTGCAACTGCGATTGGAGCCGGTGGTCCGGGAGCATTGTTCTGGATGGAGCTTGCAGCATTTTTCGGAATGGCAACCAAGTATGCAGAAGGATTACTTGCGGTTAAGTATCGTGTGGTAGATGATGAGAACCATGCATTAGGCGGACCATTTTATTACATAGAAAAAGGAATTGGAGAAGGCTGGAAATGGCTGGCTAAGATCTTTGCATTCTTTGGTATTTGTGTTGGATTGTTTGGTATTGGAACATTTTCACAGGTGAATGGTATATCTTCTGCGGTTCAGGGTTTCTTTGATCCGGATAAGACTAATACAGTTACCATTCCCGGAATCGGAACGTATTCATGGACAGTTGTAATTGCATCATTGATCTTAAGTATCTGCGTTGCATTGGTATTGATCGGTGGTATTCAGAGAATTGCAAGTGTATCACAGATTATCGTACCATTTATGGCAATTATTTATGTTGTGATTTCTGTTGTATTATTGATCTGTAATATTACTGAGATTCCACATGCAATTGTTATTATTGTAAAGAGTGCATTTAATCCACAGGCAGTGGCCGGTGGTGTGGCTGGTTCTATGATCGTTGCCATGCAGAAGGGTGTCGCCCGTGGTATTTTCTCGAATGAGGCAGGACTGGGATCTGCACCGATCGCGGCAGCAGCAGCTAAGACAAAGGAGCCGGTTCGTCAGGGTCTGATCTCTATGACAGGAACTTTTGTAGATACAATTGTGATCTGTACCATGACAGGTCTTTCTATTGTATTGACCAGTGCATGGCAGCAGGAGGGTTTGGAAGGTGTACAGGTAACTACTTATGCATTCCAGAACGGTTTACCGATTCCTGCACAGGTATCTGCATTCCTCTTAATGCTTTGCCTGGTATTCTTTGCATTTACAACGATTCTTGGATGGGATTATTATTCTGAACGCTGTTTGGAATATTTAACAGGAAGCAAAGGAAAATCCATCATGGTATATCGCTGGTTATATATCATTGCTGTATTCATTGGACCTTATATGACTGTTAAGGCAGTGTGGACAATTGCAGATATCTTCAATGGATTGATGGCAATTCCGAATATGATCGCAATCTTTGCACTTTCCGGTGTGGTTGTAAAAGAAACAAAAGACTTCTTCGTACGTCACAAAAACGGAGAAATCGAAGACTAACCCCCTTGCACAGCGTAAAGGACGGACGTGCGAAACGGATAGAATACGAAAGCAGTTGTACGATGATAACTAAATATCATTGCAGGCACGCTCTCGCTACTC
>OLYN01000208.1_pt1 | contig 36384 bp, 24 predicted proteins | sample 1674231 | NCBI WGS metagenome assembly OLYN01 (sample SAMEA103958153, study PRJEB25191) | human gut metagenome
ACGACAAGCCCATTGGCAGAATTAAGTATGCACTAAATTAATTCCGCCAACAGGTGATATTTATATTTCATCGTAAATTTACAATTGTTATTTGATATACGCCAATCATGCAACCTATTGCAATCTATTTTTCGCTCGAAGTCTGATAAATTCTGTCAAATTTTGCCAATGTCCGCCAAAGACGGAAAGTAAGGAAAATGAATGTTTATCTTTGCAAAAGATTTTGCTCACACATAACTACCCACTTATGGGTATTGTTTTAAAAAAAAGAACATTGTAACTTTGCATGCTAAAAGAAAAAAATAAATAAAGGTACGCATAAATGCCGTTCAAAGAAAAAAAATAAAATGAAGCTTTCAGAATTACATACTGGCGAACGTGGCGTGATCGTGAAGGTATATGGCCACGGTGGATTTCGCAAGCGCATTGTAGAAATGGGTTTTGTGAAAGGTAAAGCTGTAAAGGTTATTTTAAACGCTCCGCTGCGCGATCCTATCGAATATGAGATTATGGGGTATAAGATATCCCTACGACGTGAAGAGGCTAACTTGGTTGAGGTTATCAGTGAAAGTGAAGCCGAAAACGATGCACGACTTCATCCTGATGAAGATTTAAAGGGTTTGAAACCCGGAAAAGATGAGGACGAAGAAGTGGCTTTGCAGCTTGACCAACGCATGGCACGCATGGCAGCCGACAAACGCCGAGTGATAAACGTGGCTTTAGTGGGAAATCCTAACTGCGGTAAAACTTCTTTGTTTAACGTAGCCTCTGGTGGACACGAGCATGTAGGTAACTACAGCGGCGTGACAGTTGACGCCAAAGAGGGATTTATGGAGCTGAAAGTAAAAGTGCGCCGCAATGAGTTAGGCGAAGTTGAAGTGCTTCATGAAGACTCAGCTACTTGTGGTGGCGCATGTGCAGGATGTGCTACAAGCCCAGCATGCACCTCGAAGGGTAACGATTATGAAGAGCGTAGCTACCGTTTCCGTTTAGTTGACCTCCCTGGCACCTATTCGCTTTCGGCTTATTCGCCTGAGGAACTTTATGTACGTCGTCATCTTATAGACGAAACTCCTGATGTGGTGATAAATGTGGTGGACAGCTCGAACTTAGAGCGAAACCTCTATCTCACCACTCAACTTATCGACATGCACCAACGCATGGTTATTGCACTAAATATGTTCGATGAATTGCAGCGCAATGGCGACAAACTCGACTATAAACAGTTAGGTACACTATTAGGAGTGCCTATGGTGCCTACCATTTCAAGAACAGGTGTTGGTATTCGAAATCTGTTTGAAATGGTTATTGCGGTATATGAAAACCAAAGCGACTTCTCGCTCGAGCGTCATATTCACGTAAATCATGGTGCAGAATTGGAACATAGCATTGACCGAATTAAACACGTTTTTCAGAAGAATCAAGAAATTCGATCAAAATACTCTACACGCTATCTTGCTATAAAATTTCTTGAGGGCGACACAGAATCGCAAAAACTGGTAGAAACCCTACCACAGCACGATGAATTGGTGGCAGTGCGTTATGAAGAGGCAAAACGCTTAAAAGAAGAATTGCACGATTCGCCCGATAATGCTATAACGGATGCAAAATATGGCTTTATTCAGGGTGCATTGAAAGAGACCTATCAGCCCCATGTGGCACGTCAAGGTCGCACACTGACTGAAAAGATTGATGGTATAGTGACCAATCGATATTTGGGTTTCCCCTTGTTCTTTGTGGTGTTATTTTTAATATTCTACATCACTTTCCAGGTGGGTGCTTACCCCATGGATTGGATAGATTGGTTAGTGGCAAAACTCTCAGAGTTTATAAACTATGCTATGCCCGATGGCATGCTTAAGGACATGATTGTAGACGGAGCTATTAGTGGTGTTGGTGCTGTAATTGTATTCTTGCCCAACATCATGATATTGTATCTGTTCATCTCTATTCTCGAAGACTCAGGCTACATGGCGCGTGCAGCGTTCATTATGGATAAACTGATGCACAAAATGGGGTTACATGGCAAATCGTTTATTCCGATGGTAATGGGTTTTGGCTGTAATGTACCTGCTATTATGGCCACACGCACTATCGAAAATCCGAAAAGCCGTCTTATCACGATGCTCATCACTCCCTTTATGTCGTGCTCTGCGCGTATCCCTATTTACGTGGTATTGGTGGGCGCCTTTTTCCCGCAACAAGGGGCATGGGTGATGCTTGGACTTTATGCCTTGGGCATAGTTGCAGCCATTGCCATGGCACGTTTGTTTAGCCGATTCCTGATGCGTGGCGAGGATTTGCCTTTTGTAATGGAATTACCTCCTTACCGTATGCCAACGGTCAAGTCGGTGTGCATTCACACTTGGGAAAAAGGGAGGCAGTATCTGCAAAAAATGGGTGGTATTATCTTGGTATTCTCACTTGTGATTTGGGCTTTGAATTATTTTCCACACCCTGAGGAAGCAATCTCACAACCCGAAACAACTGCTGTAGCTACGACTATGCAACAAACCAATGTGGCTGATAACGCACAAAACGTAGAAACCGCCAATCAAGCAGCCCAGCAAGCTAATCAGGTTGCTGAACCTTCATACTTGCAACGCATCGGACATTTTATTGCCCCCGTAATGTCACCCATGCACTTTGATTGGAAGATGAGTGTAGGTATTCTTTCGGGTGTTGGAGCTAAAGAGTTGGTTGTAAGTACATTGGCGGTAATGTATGCCGGCGAGGATGTAGATGCCGATGAAGCTTCAACCGATACGCGCTTATCGCAAGCCTTACGCGCCAACATGACACATGCTTCGGCATTGGCATACTTGGTATTTATTCTCTTCTACTTTCCTTGTATCGCCACAATCGTAGCTATTAAAAATGAAAGTGGTGGATGGAAATGGGCTGTATTTACGGCAGTTTATACCACTGCATTTGCCTATTTAATGTCGTTGCTTACATTTTGGATTGCAAGTCAGTTCTTTCTGTAAGTTGCTTAATCCTTTTGTATAAGTATAACCATAGAAGTCTTTGATAAGCAATACAATAAGTTTGTTTTTCAAAGGCTTTTATGGTTATATTCTACCAATCTATAAAAGCGAAGATTCACAAAAATGTAATAGAAATTTAATAATTTGCTTTGAACTTAACCAATCAAATGCTAATTTTGCAGCAGTAAATTAGAACCCACGTAATATGGATTTTTTCTATCTTGGAATACTTTTATTCCTTTTTGTATTAGCCACGTTCGACTTGTCTGTCGGTGTAGCTAATGATGCTGTAAATTTTTTAAGTCCGGCAGTTGGCGCTAAAGCTGCCAAGTTTCGCACTATCTTAATTGTGGCTGCAGTGGGCATCTTTGTAGGTGCTAGTACTTCAAGCGGCATGATGGACATTGCACGTCATGGTGTGCTCAATCCCAATTATTATACATTGAGCGATGTGATGTGTATATTCCTTGGTGTAGCTGCTACCGATGTGATTCTACTCGACATTTTCAACACATTGGGTATGCCTACGTCAACCACCGTATCGATGGTGTTTGGTTTGTTAGGTGGTAGCACAGCTTTAGCTTTTTCAAAAATTTTGGCTGGTGGTTATACCTATGCTCAACTTATTAATACAGATAAGGCATTGAGTGTGATTATCGGTATATTCCTTTCCGTAGCAATCGCCTTTGTATTTGGTTTAGTTGTTATGTGGATTGCCCGTGTAGTATTCACATTCCACTATAAAAAGCACTTGCGCTATAGCATTGCTATTTTTGGCGGTATTAGCATTACCTCTATTTTTTATTTCTTGTTAGTAAGCGGTTTACGCACAAGTCCTGTATTATCTGCTATTGGTTGGACACCCGATTGGATAGACCACAACCGTCTGAATATTTTGCTCATCAGTTTTTGTTCGTTTACGGTGCTGATGGAGATTTTTCACTTACTCAAGGTTAATATTTTTAGAATCGTTGTACTCTTTGGTACATTCGCATTAGCTATGGCTTTTGCGGGCAATGACCTTGTAAACTTTATTGGTACCCCCTTAGCAGGTTTAGAATCATTCCTCGACTTTAGTGCAAATGGTGGCAAACATACCCCCGATACTTACATTGTAAGTGTTTTGGCTGGCGAAAGCCATCTTCCCTTTAAACATCTGTTTTTAATTGGTGCGGGTGTGATTATGACGATTGCTATCAGTACGTCGAAAAAAGCACACAAGGTGGTAGAAACCACTGTAAACCTTTCGCGCCAAGATGAGAGCGAAGAGGTGTTCTCTTCATCGCGCTTAGCTCGTAGAACAGTACGTGCCGTATTGAACACCACAAATGCGCTTACAAAACATGTACCTGTTTGCGTTACAAATTGGATAAATACACGCTTCGACCGTGAAGGAACAGAATTGACAGAAGGGGCAGCCTTTGACCAAGTGCGTGCAGCAGTAAACCTTGTGTTAGCTGGTTTGCTCATCGTAGTAGGTACGACATTGCAACTTCCTCTCTCAACTACATACGTGGCCTTCATGGTAGCTATGGGTTCTTCACTGGCTGATAGAGCTTGGGGACGCGAAACTGCGGTTTATCGCATTACGGGTGTAATTACCGTGATTGGTGGTTGGTTTATCACTGCGGGTGCTGCTTTTATTGTAAGCTTCCTTATTGCCACAATCAACCATTGGGGTGGTTTTATTGCTATGATTTTGGTAATGGGTATTGTTGCCTTTGTCGTTATTAGCAATAATCGCAGATTTAAGCAAAAGAGCGAACAAGATTCTGTCGACTTGGTATTCCGCCAATTGGTGCGTTGCCATGACAAGGCAGAAACATGGCAGTTGCTCTTGAAGCACGTGCGAGGCACACAAGACGACGTATTCAACTTTACTCGTAAAACCTTCCGCAACATTACGCAAGGTTTGATGCACGAGAATATTCGCCAACTTCGCACAGCTTCGCACGATATTGAAAGCGAAAAGAGCATTTGGAAACGCTATCGCCGTAAAGAAATCATTGGTATGCGTAAGGTGGATTATCTTGTAGCAGTAGAAAAGAATACATGGTTCCACTTGGGTTGCAACAATGCTACGCAAATTATTTATGGTTTGAAGCGTATGCTTGAACCTTGTGTGGAACACGTTGACAACAATTTCAATCCGCTCCCTCAAGACTATATTGACGAGTTTATCCCTGTATGCAATGATGTGGACAAATTCCTTGAAGGGGCACAGCGTATGATAACGACTGGTGATTTTGAAGGCGTAGACGAATTGTTAGTTCAAGGTAATGCCATAAAGAGTCGCATCTCGCAGATACGTCACGCACAGCAAGACCGCATTCAGCGCGAGGACTCAAACATCAAAGTGGCTTTGCTTTATCTTTCTACGCTTCAAGAAACGCAGGAACTTATGTCGGCTGCCCGACATATCCTACGTGCTATGAAACGCTTCCAAACTCAATAGTGAGTTGAAATACAAAATAAAATATGCGAATGTAAGAGTATAATTGATTATCTTTGCTGACTCAATGTGAGCAAAGTGATTAAAAAACTCTTTCATTCGCATATTTTATTTTTTCTTATTTGGTTATGAAACAGTTTGAACTACATTCAAAATATCAGCCCACGGGCGACCAGCCCGAGGCTATTAAGCAGTTGACAGCAGGTGTACAAGAAGGTGTGCCTGCACAGGTTTTGTTGGGAGTGACGGGGTCAGGAAAAACGTTTACCATTGCCAATGTTATTAAGAACATCAATAAGCCTACACTTGTATTGAGCCATAATAAAACCTTGGCGGCTCAGTTATATTCAGAGTTTAAAGGTTTCTTCCCTAATAATGCCGTAGAGTATTACGTTTCGTATTACGATTATTACCAACCCGAAGCCTACATTGCTTCGACCGATACCTATATTGAGAAAGACTTAGCCATCAATTCTGATATTGATAAATTGCGTTTGGCTGCAACCTCTTCCTTATTATCAGGACGTAATGATGTGATAGTTGTATCGTCAGTTTCGTGTATCTATGGTATGGGTAATCCTGCTGCATTCTATGAGAATGTAGTAGAACTTAAAGTAGGACGTACGCTTTCTATCAATGCCTTATTGAACCAATTGGTGGCAAGTTTATACTCGCGTAACGATGTTGCTCCCAAAGCAGGTAACTTCCGCGTGAAAGGCGATACCGTCGATATTTATTTGGCTTATGCCGACGAACTTATTCGTGTGTGCTTCTGGGGAGACGAAATTGACAGCATTGAGGAGATAGATTCTATCTCAGGTAGTCGTTTAAATACTTATGATGAATATAAAGTATATCCTGCAAATTTATTTCTTACCTCAAAAGAGACGCAAGAATTAGCGATACGTAAAATTCAAGACGACCTTGTACAGCAAGTAGCATATTTTGAAGAATGTGGCAAAACACTTGAAGCAAAACGTCTGAAAGAGCGCGTAGAATATGACATTGAAATGATTCGCGAACTTGGGCACTGTGCAGGCATTGAAAACTATTCGCGTTACTTTGATGGACGCGAAGCGGGTACGCGACCTTTCTGTCTTTTAGACTTTTTCCCTGACGATTTTTTAATTGTAATAGACGAAAGCCATGTCACTGTGCCACAACTTAGGGCTATGTATGGGGGGGATCGATCGCGCAAGGAGTCGTTAGTAAACTATGGCTTTAGACTGCCAGCTGCCATGGATAACCGTCCGCTGAAATTTGAAGAATTTCATGAGTTAGCAAAACAGGTTATTTACATAAGCGCTACACCCGCTGATTATGAGTTGGCTGAAAGTGAGGGTGTGGTTGTTGACCAAGTGATTCGCCCAACAGGGTTATTAGATCCTCCTATTGAAGTACGTGATACAGATTACCCTGTCGATGACTTGATGGAGGAAATACGCAAAGCCATAGAACATAAAGAACGTGTATTGGTCACCACGCTAACCAAACGTATGGCAGAGGAGTTGTCTGAGTTTTTACTAAAGAATGACATTAGCACAGCCTACATCCATAGCGATATCGACACACTTGAACGTGTACAGATTATGGAAGATTTACGTCGTGGCGTATATGATGTACTTGTGGGTGTGAATCTTTTGCGTGAAGGACTTGACTTGCCCGAAGTTGCATTAGTTGCCATCCTTGATGCAGACAAGGAAGGTTTTTTGCGTAACGCACGATCTCTCACCCAAACGGCTGGACGTGCAGCACGTAATGTGAACGGACGTGTGATTATGTATGCAAAAGAGATTACATGGTCGATGCAGCAAACTATTGACGAAACGAATCGTCGTCGTACAAAACAAATTGCATATAATGAAGCACATCATATAAAACCGACCCCATTGTTTAAACCTATTGAAAGCAATGAGTTGGTTGAAATGCAACGTAACAGAAAGAATGCTGAAATGGATTTGACTTCAGGCAGTGCTACAAGTTTCACTCGTCCGTATGCGATAGAAGGTGCACCTTTGCAGAAGGCTGCCGAAGGGGACGCTGCTTATGGCACACCAAAGATAGAAAACAAAGAGAGCAAGGAGCAAAAGATGGAACGCTTGCAAAAAGCCATGAAAAAAGCTGCAGCAGCTTTCGACTTTATTACCGCTGCACAGCTTCGCGACGAGTTGTTGGCGTTAGATAAGGAGTGAGTCCAAAGTTTTAAAAAAAACTCATTTAATACCATTACTCCCCCTAAACAGATAGCAAAGATATTACAAAAGGATGCAAGTCTGCCAGCAACTCTTAGGCGTGATAATCATACGAACAATCGAGAGGGCTATTTCTTTGTTACGCTCAGAATTCGTGATGATGCTCTCGATGATTGTTCTGATGCTCCTCGTTGCAATTATACGAAACTCGGGAAAAGGTTTTTGGAGGTATGGAGGAACGTCTCTACTTATCACCCTTGTGTATTGTTGGGCGTTGAAATTATACCCATAGTCGTTTGGTGCAGATTTCACTTGGATTTTTGAATATCACAAAAAAGATGTCAAGTTGAAACATGAGATGTGTATGGTTATGAATCAACTGGTACGTGTTATCACTGCAGTGAAGGATGAATGGTGGAAGAATGTTTAGTTGTATGATATAAGTCAATGAAACAACCGCATAACTAATGACGAATGATTAGTTATGCGGTTGTTTGTTACACTTTTTAGTTGTTCAAGCAAATACCTGTGAGAATGCGACCAGAATGAATACCCAACCTCCTTGCAGAGAAAAATGTGTCGTGATGTTGGAAGGTGCAAATACCCGATATTTGAATATTCGACAATTCTACACCCGCTTCTTCAAGCAAGAAAACATTTGCAGCCCAAAGGTCTATATGAGGTTTGTTTGCATAGTTGTTCGAAATAACGCTCTCAGGGAAATTAACTTTTAAAAACTCCGCAACAACTTCTTCGCCCACTTCAAAAGCATCTAAAGAAATGCTTGGACCTATCAAGGCTTTGCAGTCATTTGCCACTGTGCCAAAGGCATGTGCCATTTTATCTAAACAAACTTGCGAAATGCGTTGTACTGTGCCACGCCATCCTGCATGAATGGCTGCAATGGCATGGTGCTTCTCGTCATAAAGCAATATGGGAACACAATCGGCTGTAGAAACGCTGATACACTGATGGGGTAGGGAAGTGATGAGTGCATCTATCTCTTGAAGACATTGTGTTTGTTCTTCAACATCTTTATCTAAAAATGCAGCATCAATTTCAAGAACATTTGCCGTGTGTGTTTGTCGGGGTAACCAAAGCTCATTTTCGTTTACACCTAACTCATTGCAAAGCCATGCTTTATTTTTAGCCACACGCTCTGCATTGTCACCACAATAGTACGTCACGTTAAAAGCGGCATAGTTGCCCATGGCTTTCACTTCTTCTGCCGAAAGTGGTAGAGGCGAAATGCGTGTGGTAGAAAAAGCTGTAACATCGTTACCAAGATTATATTTTAGTAAAGTATCTGTCATAGGATATGCTATATATAAAAGTGCAAATGTCAAGAAACTCATACTAATGGCGCCTTGTCATTTGCACATTTTGTTTTTGTAAGAAGAAGGATATTAGTCCTCCAAATCCTCAATATCGTAGATGTCATCGTCGATTACGTCATCATCATCTTCAATACCTGTGGTATCAAAGTCAGCTTGCCAGTCGGCAAAATCTGAAGCCAATACATTTACCTCTCTGTCGCGATGAACGATAGAACCTCCTTCGCTAACAGACTGTAACTTGTTACTTTCGCTATTCAACTCTTCCCAAAGAATGTCCTTCAGTTTATCAAGACCAAAACCTGTTACAGCAGAAATATACACTACCGGAAGATCATCGGGCAATTCGCTACGTAACATCTCCATTAACTCATCATCCAACAAGTCGCACTTTGTTACAGCCAATACACGATGCTTGTCGAGCATGCCTGGATTGAATTTAGACAATTCGCCCAACAAAATTTGATATTCTTTGGCAATATTATCAGTGTCACCTGGTACCATGAACAATAGGAGTGAGTTACGTTCTATATGACGCAAGAAGCGCAAACCTAAGCCACGACCTTCGCTTGCACCCTCAATAATACCAGGAATATCAGCCATCACAAACGATTTATTATCGCGATAAGCCACAACACCCAAGCTAGGTTCCATTGTGGTAAATGGATAATTTGCAATTTTGGGACGAGCAGACGATAACGCTGAAACAAGTGTAGATTTACCTGCATTAGGGAAGCCTACAAGACCAACGTCTGCAAGCAATTTCAACTCCAAAATGACCATCATCTCTTGCATAGGTTCGCCTGGTTGTGCATAACGAGGAGCCTGGTTTGTTGAAGTTCTAAATTGCCAGTTACCCAATCCACCACGACCACCTTTAAGCAACATTACTACTTGGCCGTCTTCAGTTACATCACAAAGATATTTACCTGTTTCGGCATCATAGGCAACTGTTCCAGGAGGTACATCGATATAACGATCTTCACCATCAGAACCATGCGAGCAGCATTTTGAACCATTACCACCATTGCCAGCAAAGACATGTCGGTCATAGCGCAAGTGTAGCAGCGTCCAATAGTTATGATTGGCACGCAGATAAATGTTACCACCACGGCCACCGTCACCACCGTCAGGTCCGCCATTGGGTTGATACTTAGCTCTGTGAAGGTGCATAGAGCCTCGGCCACCCTTACCCGAGCGGCAATATATCTTTACGTAGTCTACAAAATTTGATTCGGCCATAGTTCTTAAAATGTACAGATGTGGAGAAAAAGCAGATAAGTTTATATTAAGTAGGAGTTCAATGAACACCTATTTATGAGAGCAATGTGCAAATATGAAGACGCACAACAAATTATTTAGTAATAAGTATTTTACATCTTCACATTTGCACATTCAAACAGTCAACAAAAAGCGTGTTCCGCTTTTTTAAAGGCTGTCAATTACAGCACAGAGAGCTGCATTGATTTCTTCGAGCGAGCCGTAGCCTTTCACTGCATGGCGCTTACCTTCCTTCTCATACCATTCGATGAGAGGAGCAGTCTGACCATTGTAAACGTCGAGACGTTTCTTGATAGTTTCAGCATTATCATCGGCACGACCAGAAGTCTTGCCACGATTGATAAGGCGTTCCATCAACATATCCTCAGGGACATCTAATTCAAGCATGCCTGCAACCTCTGTGTTACGCTCAGCCAACATCTTCTTTAAAGCTTCAGCTTGAGGAATAGTGCGAGGGAAACCATCAAAGATAACACCTTCGCAAGGGCAAAGGGCATCGTATGTAGCAGCAAGGATATCAATCATCAATGAGTCGGGGATAAGTTGACCATTGTCAATGAAACCCTTAGCAGTATTGCCAAGTTCAGTACCATTCTTAATCTCAGCACGGAGCACGTCACCTGTTGAGATGTGCTTAAATCCATACTTCTTTACGAGCAAATCGCTCTGTGTTCCTTTGCCTGAGCCAGGAGCACCGAAGATAACGATATTCTTCATTTTCGTGTGTGTGAATGAAAATATAAAATGTTTAGTTAAGATATAGTCTTAGTAAAGTCACTGTGTGCAAATATTTACTCTGTCACAGTGTAGATACTAGGCAAGTTACGTCCCTCGCCATCATAATCAAGACCATAACCTACAATAAAGTCGTTAGGAATCTCGAAGCAGCAATAGGGAATGTCTAAATTTACCTTCAAATTACCAGGTTTAACAAGCAATGCAGCAATCTTAATGTCAGCAGGTTGCTTTTCTTTAAGTAAATCAAGCAAATGCACCATTGTTAACCCCGAGTCGATAATATCTTCCACAATAACTACCGTACGATCTTTAATATCCTCCTTTAAACCGATAAGTTGTTTTACATCGCCTGTAGAAGAAGTACCCTCATACGATGCCATTCTAACAAACGAGATTTCGCAAGGAGTATCAATGCCACGCAATAAATCGGCAGCAAAGACAAAAGAACCATTGAGCACAGCCAAGAATAAGGGACGTTTACCCTCTAAATCATGACTAATCTGTGCAGCAATCTCAGCAACACGCGCTTTTATTTTTTCTTCAGGAATAGAAACTGCGAACTCACGGTCGCGAACCTTAATTTTATCCATTGAGGTGATTCTAATTGGGGTTTAAGATGTCAACAAAATAGCTAAAAAGGCGTTGGAAAATGCGTATGCCTGTAATCTAAATCGTCAACACGTGAAACTTTTGAGTGCAAAAGTACGATTTTTTTCGTACTTTTGCGTCAAAAATAGAAACATATAAATGATTTATCCTGAAAATTTTGAACATAAAATAGGATTTACCGAAATAAGAACGCTTTTAAAGGGGCGTTGTTTGTCGTCATTAGGTACTGAATGGGTCGACAAACAATTACACTTTATGAGTAATGCACAAGAGATTGAACAATCACTTGAAGAGGCGCGACAATTTAAATTGTTTATGGAGCAAACCGACGAAGAAACAGAGTCGGAATTCTTTGATGTGCGCGAACCTCTGTTGCGTGTTCGTCCAGAACGCACTTATCTTGAAGAGCAAGACCTTTTTAATTTAAAACGCTCTATGGTTTCGGTGCTATCGTATGTAAAGTTCTTTACACAAACCACCGATCAAGATGAAGAAGACGTTGTCAGTGACGAAGGGGCTGACAGTACAAGCACCCCTAATTTTGTTTATCCTGCTTTGGGCGCTATGGCAGCCGAAGTAATGGTTTTTCCGCATATCGTAAGTCGCATTGATTCTATACTCAACAAATACGGAAAGGTAAAAGACACTGCTTCAACAGAACTACTTTCATTGCGTCATCAAATTGAGGTTACCACACGTGGCATTTCGCACAGTCTTCGCTCTATTATTACTGAAGCACAAACCTCTGGCTATATTGAACGTGATGTGACTCCTACACTTCGTGATGGACGTCTCGTAATTCCTGTAGCCCCTGCTGTAAAACGCAAAATTAAAGGTATCGTACATGATGAAAGTGCCACTGGTAAAACTGTTTTCATAGAACCTGCAGCCATTGTCGATGCCAACAATAAAATTCGTTCGCTCAAAGCAGCAGAACGTCGTGAAGTCATGCGTATTTTGCAAGAACTCACTGCCGAGATTCGTCCGCACATCCCTTCACTATTGAATTCATTGCAATTCTTGGCACACGTTGACTATCTGCGTGCTGTAATGCAGTATGCCAACTCTTTCGATGCCATTACACCGCAAATCACACGCAGACCCAACATACAGTGGGTGGAAGCCCGACACCCTCTTTTGCAAAAAAATCTTGCCAAACATGGTGCACAGATTGTTCCACTCAATATCTCATTACGTCAACAACAACACATTCTGCTCATTTCGGGTCCTAATGCAGGTGGTAAGTCTGTATGTCTTAAAACAGCAGCTTTGTTGCAATATATGTTGCAATGTGGACTCCCTGTTCCCGTTGACGAAAGTTCGCACCCTGGTATTTTCTCTGATATCATGATTGACATTGGCGATGAACAAAGCATAGAGAACGACCTCTCTACTTATTCTTCGCATTTGGTCAACATGAAACAGATGATGAAGTACGCCACACCCAGCAGTTTGCTACTTATCGATGAATTTGGTACAGGCACTGAACCACAAATTGGTGGCGCTTTGGCACAAGCCATACTTAAACGCTTTGTAAAAAGCCAAACTTATGGTATTATCACTACTCACTATCAAAATCTAAAGCACTTCGCTTCACGCACTCCTTCTATCGTGAATGGTGCAATGCTCTATGACAGTGCGCAACTACGTCCACTGTTCGTATTGCAAATAGGTAATCCTGGTAGCTCGTTTGCCATTGAAATAGCACGTAAAATTGGACTTCCTGCCGACGTTATAAACTATGCGGCACAACTTGTAGGCAAAGATTATGTAATGAGCGATAAATACGTGCAAGACATTGTGCGCGATAAAGCCGTATGGGAAACCAAACGTCAAAATGTGCATCAGCGCGAAGCACAACTTGAAAATACCATTGCACAATACGAGCAAAAGTTGCAAGCTTTGCAGCATGAACGTACTGAGATTCTTGCTGATGCCAAAGACCAAGCCCAACAACTCTTTGACCAAGCCAACGCACGTATTGAAAACACAATTCGTACCATTAAGCAGGCTCAGGCTGAAAAAGAGAAAACTAAAACTGTGCGCAATGAATTGGCTGCCTTTAAAGACGAGATTCAAAACAATCATGATGAGCAAGACGCTTTGGCACGTAAAATTGCAAAAATTCAGCGTCGTCAACAGCGTAAGGCTGAAGGAGGGGAAAATGCCCGTACACGCAATGCTGCCAATGAAGCCTCTGTTGCTGCAAAACTCCGTGCTTCAAGTGGACGTGATAATGCAGACTCTCATACTGCCACTGGTTCAACCAAACAACAAACCATTACGGCTGGATGCTATGTGCGCATAGCCGGACAATCTGCCATTGGGCGTGTTGAAAGCATTAGTGGTAAGAATGCCAAAGTCCTTTTTGGTGTCATGCATACTCAGGTGCCTCTTAGCAAACTCAAAGTGTCGCAACCTCCTAAACCCAATGCCGACAATCCGTTAGGTCCTGCTGCAACTTTTATCAGTAAGGAAACACGCGATGCCATGAGCGAAAAACGCCTACACTTCAAACCCCAAATCGACATTCGAGGTATGCGTGTAGACGAAGCACTCACTGCTGTAACCTACTTTATTGATGAAGCCTTACAGTTTCAGCAAAGTCCAGTGCGTATTCTTCATGGTACAGGTACAGGCGCACTACGTCAGTTAGTTCGCACTTATCTCAACACAGTTCCTGGCATTCATAACTTTCACGATGAACACCCTCAATTCGGCGGATCGGGTATTACCGTAGTTGAATTGTAAGTTGGTTGTAATAGTCCTTAGTATAACATCTGGTAGGTGTAAACCCATATATTTTTAATGCGCAGTTCTAAGCCCTGTGTTTAGAGCTGCGTATTTTTTTGTGCATTTTCTAAACTTTTGTCAGAAACAAACTAAAATATAAGTACAAAAACTCACGCATGGTGAATCTTATAGTATACAACACTCGTCATGTCCTAAAAAGTAGAGAAGAACTATCATTGTGAAGCAATTTTCAGTGTAATCTTTCACTTTGTAATGGAAAAATGTACTTTTTTAGCGTTTTTCTAAAAAAATAATTACCGTAAAAGCATTATGATATGAAAAATGTATGTATATTTGCAGCGTGATAACAAAATCACAAACGCAAAGACATTTGTCAAGAACGTAAACTAGTACAAAAACTAAATGTAAGGGTTATGTGTGGCATAGTTTCTATTTTCAATATTCAAGAGCAAACGCCTGAATTGCGAAAAAAAGCTCTTGAAATGAGCAAGAAGATTCGCCATCGTGGACCAGACTGGAGTGGAATATATTGTGGCAAGAGTGCTATTCTTTGCCATGAGAGGTTGTCGATTGTGGATCCACAAAGCGGTAAGCAACCTTTATTTTCGCCCGATAAGAAGCAGGTCCTCGCTGTAAATGGTGAAATTTACAACCATCAACAAATCCGAAAGGATTTTGAGGGAAAATACCAATTCCAAACAGGGTCAGATTGTGAAGTGATTCTCGCCTTGTATAAGGAAAAAGGAATCAATTTTCTTGAAGACATAAATGGTATTTATGCCTTTGCACTCTACGATGAGGAAAAAGACGATTTTCTGATTGCTCGCGACCCTATAGGTGTAATTCCTCTATACATCGGTCACGATAAAGACGGAACCGTATATTGCGCCTCTGAGTTAAAAGCCCTCGAAGGCTATTGCGACGAATACGAACCATTTTTACCTGGACATTATTATTTAGGTTCTCAAGGCAAAATGGTGAAATGGTATCATCGCGATTGGGAAAGCTACGATAATGTCAAAGACAATAGCTCTTCAGTAAAAGAAGTGCACGATGCACTCGAAGCTGCTGTAAAGCGCCAACTCATGTGCGATGTACCTTATGGCGTATTGCTTTCAGGCGGTTTAGACAGCTCGGTAATCAGTGCTATTGCCAAAAAATATGCAGCACATCGTATTGAAACAAATAGTACGCAAGCTGCTTGGTGGCCACAGCTACACTCATTTGCTGTAGGTCTGAAAGGAGCGCCCGACTTGGCTAAAGCCAAAGAGGTTGCAGACTTTATTGGTACAGTTCATCATGAAATAAACTACACTATCCAAGAAGGGTTGGACGCAGTTCGTGATGTAATTTACTTTATCGAAACTTACGATGTTACTACAGTCAGGGCATCAACTCCTATGTACTTGTTGGCACGTGTCATCAAGTCTATGGGTATCAAAATGGTGCTTTCAGGCGAAGGAGCTGACGAGGTATTTGGTGGATACCTTTATTTTCATAAGGCACCCACGCCACAAGCTTTTCACGAAGAAACCGTGCGTAAACTCTCAAAGCTTCATCTCTACGATTGTCTAAGAGCCAACAAGAGTTTATCTGCGTGGGGCGTTGAAGGTCGTGTACCTTTCCTCGACAAAGATTTTTTGGATGTTGCTATGCGCCAAAATCCATCAGCAAAAATGTGCCCAGGCGCAACCATCGAAAAGAAGATTGTGCGTGAAGCCTTTGCCAATATGCTACCCGAAGACGTAGCATGGCGTCAGAAAGAACAATTCTCTGATGGAGTAGGGTATTCATGGATTGACACACTGAAAGAGATTACTGCAAATGCCGTGTCTGACGAACAAATGGTGCATGCAGCCGAAAGGTTCCCCATCAATCCTCCTATGAATAAGGAAGAATATTATTACCGCTCGATATTCGAAGAATATTTCCCAAGTGAAAGTGCCGCACGCAGTGTACCAAGTGTTCCTAGTGTAGCATGCTCTACTGCTGAAGCACTTGCATGGGATGCTTCTTTCAAAAACGTAAACGATCCGAGTGGACGTGCTGTAGCAGGTGTTCACGAGGATGCTTATAAATAAAGCGATACAAAAGCTTTGTAATAACCAAGAGACTTGACTAAACTATATAATGTTATTTTGGTTGATCTGTCCGTCACACACACCAACGGGTGCCTGTGTGGCGGATTTTTTATGAAATATCAAGAAGAATTGGTACTATTTTTATGCTAAGCGGTTGTATATTTTATACCTTTGCACCCTGTATAAGTGTGGTTATAGCATCGCATAAAAGTAACTAAAAAAATAGCAATATGAAAAAGTCAATAATGATGATGGCTATCGCATCGATGGCCTTAACAGTGGCTTGCACAGGCAAGAAAACCACTGAAAACGTAGACAACCAGAATTCAACAAGTTTAGTAGACAGTAGTGCTGCAATTGCACCTGTTGATTTAACCATCATTGCAGGAACCTATGAGGGAACATTGCCAGCAGCAGATTGTCCAGGCATAAAGACCATTGTAACTCTTAATGCAGATAGTACTTACAAAATCACACAAGATTATATTGGTCGTAAAAAAGATGTACTCGATGAAGCCAGTGGCGTTTTCAAGGTGCTTGATGGCAAAGTATTGATGCTTGTTCGTCCTTCGAGTGGTGAACACACCTTCTATAAAGTAAAGGATGAGAAAAATATCGTATTGACCGATTCATTGGGCAATGAGCCTGAAGGCGAAACGGCAAAGTTTTATGTATTGACTAAGAAAAAATAAAATGCAAAATAAAATCCGCGGATAGCTTTTGTAAACTATCCGCGGATTTTATTTTAAATACCTACTTATTTTATCCATTCATCGATGCCATGAATTCCTCGTTGTCTATAGTATTCTCAATACGTTTCTTCACATCAGACATCGCTTCAATCGGGGTCATATCTGAAATGTAATTACGAAGAATCCACATACGTCTACGTGTAAGCTCATCCTGCAACAAGTCGTCTCTTCGTGTAGACGAAGCCACAATATTTACAGCAGGGAATATACGCTTGTTTGCCAAAGAACGATCAAGTTGCAATTCCATATTACCCGTACCCTTAAATTCTTCAAAAATCACTTCATCCATCTTCGAGCCCGTGTCAATAAGGGCAGTAGCAATAATTGTGAGAGAACCGCCTCCCTCAATGTTACGAGCGGCACCAAAGAAACGCTTAGGCTTTTGCAAAGCATTGGCATCCACACCACCCGAGAGAATCTTACCTGAAGTAGGCGCTACCGTATTATAAGCACGTGCTAGACGTGTAATAGAATCAAGGAAGATTACCACATCGTGTCCACATTCCACCATACGCTTTGCTTTATCAAGCACAATGCCTGCAATCTTCACGTGGCGAGCAGCAGGTTCATCGAATGTAGAGGCAACCACTTCTGCCTTAACCGTTCTCATCATGTCAGTAACTTCTTCAGGACGTTCGTCAATGAGCAACATCATAAGATAAGTTTCGGGATGATTACGGGCAATGGCATTGGCAATGTCTTTCATCAACATCGTCTTACCCGTTTTAGGCTGTGCTACAATTAGCGCACGTTGACCCTTACCTATAGGTGTAAACAAGTCAACCAAGCGACATGAAGTAGAATCATTGTGCCCTGTGCAAAGTTTAAACTTCTCTTCAGGGAAAAGTGGAATAAGGTGTTCAAACGAAATACGATCTCTCACATCGTTAGGCGAGAGTCCATTAATGCGCAAAATTTCAATCAGTGCAAAAAACTTCTCGTTCTCGCGTGGAATTTTCACCATACCCTCAACCACATCGCCAGGCTTCAAGCCATTTTTACGAATTTGTGTAGGCGAGACATAGATATCATCTGGCGAAGCCAAATAGTTGTAATCAGATGAACGGAGGAAACCAAAACCCTCTGGCACAATTTCTAACACACCTCTGCCTTCAAGCAAATGATCAGTAGGATCGGGAATAACTTCCTCATTTTCTTCTAAATCTTCCTCTACATCATCTTCGTCAGATACGAGATTGTTATCATTGCGCAAATGTTCTTGTACGATAGGATCGTCCTTAAAACGACGAAATCTGGGACGCTCTATATATTCCTCTTGCGTCTGATTATCTACGTAGTCATTTTGAGGGATATTCAGTTCAGTACCTTCATACACCACGGGAACATCCTGCACAATCACAAAATCCTCACTATTATTAAGGTTCGATTCTGCATTCGTCACCTTAGGAAGATTATTGAGAGATGCTGGCATCATTTCAGGCATTTTTCTACCAAGTGTACGTTTCACTTCCTCCATGTCAAGTACATCTGGATTCTGAATACCTGCAATTTCGTTTGCCTGCTTCATCTGTTCAGCCACAAAGTCAGGAATATCGTCCGTCTTACGTGTTTCTGTTTTAAATTCAGTCTCTACATTCACAGAATTCTCAACACCATTTTCAGTTTTATCTACATCTTGTGCTGCATCAACATCTTGTGCGTTCTGTGATGTTTCCTCTTGAGAGGTTTTTATAGCTGCTTCTTCTGCGGCTTTAATTGCAGCTTCTCTGGCGGCGATATCAGCTTTCGATGGACGACCGCGCTTTCTTTTGGGCAATTCTATTTTTATAGGTTCGGCCTTAGCCTCCACGTCAGCAGAATCATTTATTGAATCAGCTTCTGCCACAACACTTTCTTCCTGCTCTTTATTTTGCGTAGCATCAGTTTTTACGGGCGAGAGATTTGTTGAGAAAACATGGTCGGCATCCGACTTTTTTACAATACGTGTGCGTCTTTTCGGCGTCTGCGATGCGGTATCGTCGCTACTTGTAGCTTCGGCTTGTGCATCGAGAATGTCATATATAAGGTCTTCGCGTGATTTATTGGCTTCGACGTTTACATTTAACTCCGCAGAAATTGCATGCAATTCTGCATCGTTCATTTCAGTTAATTGTTCTTTTGTGTAGTTAGCCATTTTATTATATCTTGAGATTGACAACTATTTTCGTTGATGAATAAATTACAGACAGCATAAAGCATTCTTTGTGCAAGCATTGTTCTGACTTTTCAAAACAAATAGCACACACTTATTTAGCGTCGCGTTTGATTTAAATGTTGTAGATTGTAGTTGGGGAGGAGGAATACGTGACGATATACCACGTAAATGCTATAAACAAAGGTTGAATATAAGCCCATTCAAATTATAAAACACGTTTGTCTGAATAAAAAATCATACGGTTTGTGTATACCATCAAAAGGCTTTTCTAACCTAAAAACAGTGCAAATTTAATCATTTATTTCAAAAGACAGTCATTTTCCGCCTTTTTTATTTCAAAAAATGCGCTTTTACCTACAATAATGCCCATCTCACAATAGGTCGAATTTTGTAAAGTAGGGAAGGGGATGCACATTTATCGTTCAATATTTTTGAAAATTTTAAAACGCCCTATCTACCATCTAAGACATCTATACCTACTCTGTTTTTTACGGCAGGGCATTTAAGAAATTCTTATCTCACCCCTATGAGTTTGTGCATTTGCAGCGAAAGATGCCACTGCGGATGGGCTAAACAATAATTAATAGTGTCTTCAAGAATCTCTTTATTTTTAGCCTCATTGCCCACGTCGCAAGGTTGCAAAAAATAATGGGCTACATCTATCATCGAATAATCTGCTAGTGGGGCTCCTGTAAAAACAAGTTTCAACTCGTTACAACGCTTCAACACAATTTTTGATTGAGTGCCAGTAACAAAAGCATCCTTGGGCGAAAGGGTTATCCAATCTACATTCTCAGGCAAAAGATGTGTGCCATTGGTTTCAACTGCCACATATTTTCCTATTTCGTGCAATTTGTCAACCAAAGATTCTGTAAGTTGCAACGAGGGTTCTCCGCCAGTAATCACCACATGTTGCGCCTTACATGCGCGAGCTCTTTCTACAATATCTTCTTCTGTCATTTCGGTACCATGCTGATGTTGCGTGTCGCAAAAACCACATTTAAGGTTACAACCCGAAAAACGGATAAAAAGCGAAGGAGTTCCCGAAAAATAGCCTTCACCTTGCAGTGAATAAAATATTTCGTTTACAAGCATGAATTTTTTTATATTAAATAATGCTTAGGGCGCAAACTTAAATTAGTTACGCATTAGATAGAGGCATCGCAGTTAGCGAATATTCTCTCATGCCCTTAGCAATTACGTTTGTCATTTTATTGTGGATGAAGCAAAAAACTTTAGAAACACACGTTTTCAAATCCAGGCTTCACGTAGCAAGCAATATTGCCCTCCGACTCTTGGAAAGTCACCTTATAGCAATGCTCCACATTTTCGCAAATCCACTTAGCCAAATTTTCGGCAGTAGGATTAAACGAGAAAACCTCGTTTAAACATTGGTGGTCAAGTTTACCATTCACCAATTGTTTAATGTGGGTAAAATCTGCTACCATACCATTTTCATTGAGTTCATTGGCACAACAATAAATCGTCACAATGCCATTATGTCCGTGCAAACGTTGGCATTTGCTTTCGTAGTTTAATGATAAATGGTGGGCAAAAGCCACTTCTAATCGTTTTGAAATATAGTACATGCTATTATTTTTTGTGTTTAGATTTTATCAGTTGCAATTCCCTTTTCAAATTTCTAATTAGTAGCAAAAGGTTACATCACAACAAAACATCGTGCAAATATACCGCAAATTATGCAAACATCAAATATTTTCCAAAAGAATACTTACCAACTACCTCAAATAAGTAGGTGCTCTCATCATTAAGTGCATTAAGCCACACTAAATTTCTGATATATATTATCAACAATATGCACGTATATATTCCAAAAACTTGCAAAAAGATAACAATATTAACCACAGAGTCATAAAAATGCAAGACAAATACATGCTATATAAACATTTTGTATTATCTTTGCGAATGAAAATAACAATGTGCCGAAATATCAATCATCTTTTCTGCAAAATGTTACATTCATACATTGTAGACAATTCATTGATAATAAATATTTTCGGTCATCAGACAATCAGAATGACATTAAAGTCGTTTAAACTTTTATGAAGTTCAAGATTTGCCTTTATTTTTGAAACGATTTTGGGCATTAAAGAGGGAGTGTAACGAGCTACACAACCGATGAAAGGTCAAAAGCGGTCAAAAAGAATGTTGAAGATTGAATTTAGAAGAGATAAAAGTTTTAAACCAAGCTTTGTCAGAAAAGATTAGACGACTTCAATAACTAACTAAACAATCATGGTATATAATTTGGATATGATTCGTGAGTTTTACGCCAACTACTCAACGCGCGTAAACCAAGCCCGCAAAACTTTAGGACACCCTTTGACCTATGCCGAAAAAGTGCTTTGGGCACATGTGTCGGGAGCTATGCAGTCAGCCTACACACGTGGCGAAGACTACGCACAGTTTAACCCTGATCGTGTGTGCATGCAAGATGCTACCGCACAAATGGCGATTCTTCAGTTTATGAATGCGGGTAGAAATACCACGGCTGTTCCAAGTACCATTCACTGCGACCATCTTATTCAAGCTTACAAAGGCGCAGACATTGACTTGCCCGTGGCACGCGAAACAAACGGCGAGGTTTACTCCTTCTTACATTCTGCTGCAAAACGCTTTGGTATGGGATTTTGGGGACCTGGCGCTGGAATTATCCACCAAGTGATGCTCGAGAACTACGCATTTCCTGGCGGTATGATGGTGGGCACAGACTCTCACACACCTAATGCTGGCGGATTGGGTATGGCTGCCATTGGGGTAGGAGGTGCCGATGCGGTTGACGTGATGACTGCTACACCATGGGAACTGAAAGTGCCTAAAATTATTGGCGTAAAACTTGTAGGTAAACTCTCTGGTTGGACTTCAGCCAAAGATGTGATTTTATATTTGGCTGGCAAACTCACTACGAAGGGTGGCACAAACTCTATCATTGAATATTATGGTCCAGGTGCCCATTCACTACCTGCCACAGGCAAAGCTACAATTTGTAATATGGGAGCCGAAGTGGGAGCTACCACTTCGATGTTTCCCTATGATGCACAAATGGCAGATTACCTAAGAGTTACAAGCAGAAACGAGGTCGCAGACTTGGCTGAAACGGTGAAAGCAGATCTTTGTGCGGATGTTGAGGTCTACGAGAATCCCGAAGCCTATTATGATCAATGCATTACGATTGATCTTGACAAGTTGCAGCCCTATGTGAATGGACCATTTACGCCCGATGCGGCTTGCCAAGTAAGTGATATGGCAGCAAAGATTGAACGCGACAACCTGCCTCCTAAAGTGGAGGTTTGCTTGATTGGCTCATGCACAAACTCTTCATATCAAGACATGGACCGCGCGGCATCAGTGGTAAAGGCATTGCGTGCTGCAGGTCATGAACTTAAGGCTCAACTCATTGTTAATCCTGGTTCTGAACTCATCCGTGCTACGGCAGAAAAGAATGGTATTCTCAAAACACTTAAAGATGCGGGTGCCATAATCATGACCAACGCTTGTGGACCATGTATCGGACAGTGGAAACGTATTACCGACGACCCCACACGCCGAAATAGCATTGTAACAAGCTTTAACCGCAACTTTGCCAAACGTGCCGATGGCAACCCCAATACCTACGCGTTTATCACTTCGCCCGAAGTGGCAGTAGGATATGCTTTCACAGGTTCACTTACCGAGCATCCCTCTTTCTCACCTCAGTGGGCAGGATGTACGCCCCAAGGCGAGGCGCTTCCTTCAGCAGGATATTGCGAAGATGCACAAAGTGTGATGGATGTAAAACCTGCATATAGCATTACGCCCGACAGTCACACTGAAATTCAAATCAATCCAACAAGCGAGCGTTTGCAACGTTTGCAACCCTTTGCACCATGGAATGGCAAAGATTTCTCAAACTTGCCTTTGCTGATTAAAACGAAGGGTAAATGCACTACAGACCACATTTCAATGGCAGGTCCTTGGTTACGTTTCCGTGGACATTTGCAGAACATCTCTCACAACATGCTCTTAGGCGCCATCAACGCCTTTACAGGCAAGGCTGGATGTGTGGTTGACCCTACAACAGGAAATGAATCAGAAGTGTGGCAAGCAGCCGAACATTGTCGCAATCAAAAAGGAGGAAGTGTCATTGTAGCTGAGGATAATTACGGCGAAGGTTCAAGTCGCGAACATGCAGCTATGGAACCACGCTACTTGGGCGTAAAGGCTGTGTTAGCCAAGAGTTTTGCACGTATTCACGAAACGAACTTAAAGAAACAAGGGGTGTTGGCGCTCACTTTTGTCAACCCTGGCGATTACTATAAGGTGCAAGACCAAGACAATATCAGCATTCACTGCGCAGATATTAAACCCGGTTGCGACATCGATATCACGCTTACGCACACCGATGGCACCACCGAAACTATCAAGGCGCATCACACTTATAATTCATTACAAATTGAATGGTTCAAGGCTGGTTCGGCTTTGGCTGTAAAACATTGATTATTATGACTGACAACAAGATACAACTGCTTTCTAATGGGAAACTCCTTGTTCCCGACCATGTAATAGTGCCCTTTATTACGGGCGATGGCATCGGACCTGAAATCATGCCTGCCATGCAACAAGTGGTAGATACAGCCGTAAAAGTTGCATATAAGGGTAGCAAACAACTGCTTTGGACAGAGGTGCCCGCAGGACAACGTGCCTACGACACCTTAGGCACTTACTTGCCCAACGACACACTTAAAGCCTTTGCCGACTGCCATGTGGGCATTAAAGGTCCGCTCACCACACCTGTGGGCGGTGGCGTACGCTCGCTCAACGTAGCAATGCGTCAAGGTCTCGATTTATATGTGTGTCTTCGTCCCGTGCGTTGGTTCAAGGGGGTTGAATCTCCTGTGAAACATCCTGAACGTGTAAACATGGTTGTTTTTCGCGAAAACACTGAGGATATCTATGCAGGTATTGAATGGAAAGCTTGCTCGCGCGAAGCACGTCAGTTCTATGAATTCTTGCACGATGAGATGGGAGTTGAGAAAGTTCGATTCCCCGAAACATCTGCGTTTGGTGTAAAGCCTGTTTCAACCGAAGGCTCAAAGCGCTTGGTAAAAGCTGCTTGTCAATATGCCGTAAATCAAGGCAGTCGCCACGTTACTTTGGTGCACAAGGGTAACATCATGAAGTTTACCGAAGGTGGCTTCAAGGCATGGGGCTACGAAATTTGCGAAGATTCTTTTAAGGACGAGGTGCGCATGGACGATTGCATTTGCGATGCCTTCTTGCAAAATGCCTTGCTCAAGCCCGAGGCTTACGATGTGATTGCTACATTAAATCTAAATGGTGACTACATCTCTGATATGCTTGCGGCACAAGTTGGCGGCATTGGTATATCTCCTGGAGCTAACATTAACTATGAAGCTGGTAGAGCCGTTTTCGAGGCTACACATGGCACAGCTCCCGACCTTGCTGGCACCAACCAAGCCAATCCATGTTCGCTCATTCTTTCAGCTGTGATGCTTTTAGAGCATCTCCAATGGAACGAGGCTGCACAGCTTATTACACAAGCACTTGAATCACTCTTTGAAAATGGTTATGCCACCAACGATTTGGCACGCTTTATGGAAAATGGCAAGCCACTTGGCACCAAAGAGTTTGCAAACGCCCTGACACAAGAAATAGGGTAGAAGTGTATGATACCCATAAACTAAACGAACATGACAGTAAAGAAAGAATATCTCATCTATAAATTGTCTGACAACATGAAGAGCAGTGTGAGAATCGATGCTGATCTCTTTCGTAAGTTGGACGTGAAACGCGGATTGCGCAACGAGGATGGTACGGGTGTGCTCGTGGGACTTACCAACATTGGTAATGTTGTGGGCTATGAACGTACTGCCGAAGGACTTAGTCCGATTGAGGGTAAACTCTATTTTAGAGGATACGAAGTTTCTGACCTTGTACACTCTGTGCTCAGCGAACAACGTTTTGGTTTTGAAGAGGTGGCTTATCTCTTACTTTCAGGACGTCTGCCCGATGCCGAAGAGCTTGAGGAATTTAGGTGTTTGTTGGTAGATAACATGCCACTTATGTCGAAAACCATGCTCAATATTGTGGAGCTTGAAGGCAACGACATTATGAACATTCTTGCACGTAGTGTGCTCGAACTTTACACCTACGATGCAAATCCCGACGACATCTCGCGCGACAACCTTATGCGCCAAAGCATTGAACTTATTTCTAAGTTTCCCACGATTATTGCCTACGCTTATAACATGTTGCGACATAAGGCATTGGGACGTTCGCTCCACATTCGCCATCCCCGAGAAGGTTTCTCATTGGCTGAAAATTTTCTATACATGCTCTTGGGTACACACTACACGCCACTCGATGCACGCACACTCGACTTATTGCTGATTCTGCAAGCCGAACATGGTGGTGGTAATAACTCTACCTTTACGGTGAGAGTCACCTCTTCAACATGTACAGACACTTACTCGTCGATTGCTGCAGGCATTGGTTCACTTAAAGGCCCCAAACATGGTGGTGCAAACATTCGCGTACACCACATGATTGAGCACCTTAAACAACAAATTCGCCATTGGGACGACGAAGAAGAAATAAGCCACTACTTGCACAAAATGGTAAAGAAGGAGGCATACGATGGCACCGGCCTTATTTATGGCATCGGCCACGCCGTTTACACGCTCTCTGATCCGCGTGCTGTATTGCTCAAAGACATGGCGCGTCAGTTGGCTGAAGAAAAAGGTCGTATGGAAGAGTTTGAGTTTATGGAGCGTATAGAACGTTTGGCTGTTGAGGCTGTTTACGACATTAAAGGCACAGGCAAAAAACTTTGTGCGAATGTAGACTTTTATTCGGGCTTTGTGTACGACCTTATAGGACTTCCTATTGAAATTTACACCCCATTGTTCGCTATGGCGCGTATTGTGGGTTGGTGTGCCCACCGCAACGAAGAGTTGGGTTTCAGTGGTCGTCGCATCATCCGTCCTGCTTACCGCTGTGTAGCAGAAATACGACAATATGCGCCACTCGAAGAACGCTGATTCTAACAAAATTACTTTACCAATGACAAGACATATTTTATTATGTCTTTTATGAACCAACCCTGGGAGTTTGTAGTAAATTGCAAACTCCCTTTTCTCTTAATAAAGGTTGCATAATGCAAAAATAAGATATATAAACAACACCTGAATGCAAGACATAAAACTCCTTTATCATAACGAAGACATTCCGATATCATACCGATATCATTCCGAAGCCTTATAATGACTCAATACCTTGTTGTTTTAGAAAATTGGGAGTTCCTCTATTTTTGAAGTTTTAACACCAAAAACGCACGCCATAATCAGTATGACTTTTCACTGAACCGACGCTCTTTTCTATTTTGACATACTGAACTCTAACGGAATGAAAAAAACTTTGTACCTTTGCAACAATTTTGGGGCGATTTTTCCGTTTATTATCAAGCGGAAGAGTAAGAAAACATTTTGTAACCTCTTATCTGAATGTGCCCACAGTTAAATAAAAACTTTGAAAAGTAACGCATAACTACATGATAATCAAAAAAGCATTTTTCGCACTAATGCTGTCACTTTGCTTTACACAAGTGATGGTTGCACAGTCTGGTATGACCGATAATCAGGTCATGCAGTTTATGGTTCGTGAAAACGAGCGTGGTACTTCACGTTCTGAAATCTTTACCAAACTCATAGAACGCGGTGTAAAAATCGACCAAATTAGACGTATCCGCGATAAGGTTGAAAAGCAAAAGAGCGGTAGTGTGCCTGGTGCAAGAAACATCAGTGGTTATGACGAAAAACAACAAAGTCGTTTACGTCAAAACAATGGTGATAAGCGCGAAGAAATAAAAGGTAACAACCAACGCTCTGCACAGAAAGAGAGAGTTGACGAAAGCCTTATGTCGCCACAACAACTGAAACGTTACCAACGTGAACGTAAGAGTGAGTACTTGGATGAAATGGATGAAATTCTTCCAGACTCGTTAGATCAACTGAAAATTGAAGACGACGAGTATGGCTTTGAATCAAACAAACAGAAAAAAGGAAAGCAAGTATTCGGTCGCAACATTTTTAACAATCGTAAGTTGAGTTTTGAACCCAACATGAATATTGCCACACCACAGGACTATCGTTTAGGTCCTGGTGATGCGGTATACATTGACGTATGGGGGGCTTCGCAAGGACAATACCAGTGTACGGTATCGCCCGAGGGGGTTATAAACATTGAGAATTATGGTCCTGTGAATGTAGACGGACTCACTGTAAATCAAGCCAACCAACGTTTAAAATCTACCTTAGGAAAGCGCTACGCAGGTTCGAACATACGCCTCACTGTGGGACAAACCAAAACGATTACAGTCAATGTAATGGGCGAAGTGAAGGTGCCTGGTACATATACACTTTCGGCATTTGCCACTGTATTTAACGCGCTTTATATGGCTGGCGGTACAAATGATATCGGTACGCTGCGTAACATTAAGATTTATCGCAACGGACATTTGGTTTCTACCTGCGACATCTATGACTATATTCTTAACGGAAATATGAGGGGCAATGTGCGTTTGACTTCTGGAGACGTGATTATTGTAGAGCCCTACGAGTGCTTGGTAAACATCACGGGTAAAGTGAAGCGCCCAATGTACTACGAAATGAAGCAAAAAGAAAGTGTAGGAACCCTTATTAAATATGCAGGTGGTTTTGCTGGCGACGCTTATCAGTCGAACATACACCTTGTGCGCAAGGCTGGGGGCGAAATGTCGGTTTTCTCTATTGACGACTTTGAACGTAATTCTTTCCAATTGGCTGATGGCGACTCTGTGGCTGTGGATAGCACCTTGCAACGTTACCGCAACATGGTAGAGGTTAAGGGGGCTGTGATGCGTCCTGGCAAATACCAAATGGATGGTAGCATTACTACTGTACGCGAACTTATTGAGGCTGCAGGCGGACTCGCGGAAGATGCTTTCGTAAATCGTGGTTTCATTCACCGCATGAAGGATGACCGTACACTTGAAACAGTGGAGATTGACATCAAAGGCATCGTAAACCATACCATAGCAGACATCGCACTAAAAAATGAGGATGTTTTCTATATTCCTTCTAAAAAGATTATGCAGGAGGAGGAGATTCTCACCATCAGCGGTGAAGTTAACTATCCTGGTACTTACGACTTTGCCGACAACACGAGCCTTGAAACATTTATTTTGCAAGCTGGCGGATTGAAGGACGCTGCTTCATTGGTTAAGGTGGACGTTTCGCGCCGAATGAGAAACAACAAGGCGACGCATTCTTCGTCACAAGTAGCACAATCTTTCAGCTTCGCTTTGAAGGATGGTTTTATTGTAGACGGCACACCAGGCTTCATTCTTGAACCTTTCGATGAGGTTTTTGTGCGCCGCTCACCAGGTTACGTAGAACAGCAGCACGTAATGGTTGAAGGCGAGATATCTTTTGCGGGTACATACGTGTTGAGCAATAAGGGTATGCGCCTGAGCGACTTGGTTAAAAATGCGGGTGGACTTACAAAAGAAGCATATTCCTTGGGTGCCCACTTGGAACGTACCCTCACTGCAGCCGAAAAAGTAAAACAACAAACCATGTTGAAATTGGCTGTAAGTGGTGACTCTATTGATATGCGCAAACTCGACTTTGGCGAAACTCAAATGGTGGGTATCAACCTTGAACAAGCATTGGCACACCCTGGTTCTAACCAATGGGACATTGTGTTGCGAGATGGTGATAAATTGATTATTCCGCAATACAACAATACGGTTTCTATTAACGGACAAGTTATGTATCCCAACTCTGTGGCTTATCGCGAAGGAGCACGTTTGTCTTACTATATCGACCAAGCAGGTGGATACGGACAACGCGCAAAATCAAACCGTGTGTTTGCTGTTAACATGAACGGTACGGTGACACGTGTACGTTCGTCGAAGGACATCACACCTGGATGTACCATACTTGTACCTGCTAAGGCTAAGAGAAATAAAATGTCGTTTGGCGAAATTCTTTCTCTCGGTACAATGACTGCCACATTGGGTACTGTAATTGCTACAATACTAAAGTAACCCTATACTCACCAAACCTAATAAAATTCAATAAACCGAACATAAACACATGGATACTATAAGTTTTGGTTCAATCATACGATCTATTAAAAAGGCTAAATGGTTGTTCGTAATTAATGCATTCATTGCCATTGCTATAGGTGTAACTGTGGCTTTGAGTATTCCTAAGACCTACGAATCATCTTCAAGTCTTGCAGCAGAGTCAAAGACGGATAATCCATTAGGTGGAAGCATGGGATCATTGGCTTCGTTGGCAGGTGTAAATCTCTCAAAATCGAACGATGCTATTGTACCCGAACTCTACCCAAGCGTGGTGGTTACAAATGATTTCTTGGTAAGTTTGCTTAGCACAAAAGTCCGAGCAAAAGGTATGACCAAGGACGTTACTTATCTTGACTATTTAGAAAACTACACAACCGACCCGTGGTGGACAAAGATTTCGGGAAAAATAAAAGATTTCTTTAGTTCTGATAAAGACAAGGATACTAAAACAGATGTTAAAAACATCAATCCCGAAGAACTAACAAAATCACAAGATGCTTTGATTTCTTCAATGAAGGGTGACATCTTGTGTACATTGGATGGATCTGAAGATGGTGTTATCAACATTAAGGTATATACACAAGATCCTTATGTTTCGAAAAAAATGGTTGAAACCGTAACAGCACGTTTGCAGACCTTTATCACGGAGTATCGTACAAATAAGGTACGTGTAGACTTAGCCTATTATCAGCGTTTAAAGAAAGAGGCTTACGACAAATATATCAAGGCACAAAGGAAGTATGCTGACTATAGCGACAGCCACATGGACCTTAGCTTAAAGTCGTACCAACTCGAAAGCGATGCCTTAGAGAATGACCTACAGTTAATGTACAACAACTATTCTCAGGCTTGCCAACAGGTAACATTGGCTGAAGCTAAGGTACAAGAGCGTACACCTGTGTTTACCGTACTTGAACGTCCTGTTGTGGCACCTTACGCAGATTCGCCTAAAAAGAAAATGATTGTTATGGGTTATCTTTTTGTATTTATGGCTGGTACACTATGCTTTGTCATATTACGCGATTATGTCTTTAAGCCAAAGAAAAAAGAATACTCAGAAAATGCTGACGATATCGTTGACACTGAAAATATTGTCAATGAACCAGTTACAACAGAAGAATAAATATTAGTTTAAAAAGAAAATGCTATTTGACCATACTAATGTGAGCAAACGTGTGATGTGGGGCGGAAATGTTCTGCTCTTCATCTTTTTGCTCGTACTTATGGTAGACCCATCAAACAAGGTCTTGCATTTAAAAGGTATAGTATTTATGACCTTTGTGGCATATAATGCGGTATTTTTGAAGCCCGATTTCACATTTCTACCCTCTTTACTTATGCCTTTCATTGCGGTAGTATGTGGGTTGTTATCTTCTCAGATATTGGGTGTACCTATTGATGCCGACTTTGCCATTGCCACATGCAAGGCTTTCTCTACATTAATTCTTCTATTATGGGTGCGCTATTATAACATTCTACGTGTGGCAAAGTATAGTGCGCTTATTTTTGCTTTTGTTGGTATAAGCCTCTTTATCGCTGCCGCCTCAAACAAACTAATTCGAGCAGGTTTATGGGCATTTCAAGAGCAGCATGAGCACTGTTTTGACTTAGCAACTCGCAGTTTTTTGGGGGTTGAATTATTTGGTATCAGTTTTAACTCAACGATAAGCACCACATTACCCTTATTTGCTGCCACATACGCCTTCTTAACTGTAAAGAAACACAAATTTTGGAACTTTCTCGAAATGTGTTTGGTAACAACTCTTTTTATTGTCAGTTGTTCGCGCTCTACAATGATACTTCCGTTTGTAATTCTTTCATTTGCATTCTATTTGCGTTTTAAGGACTCTAAGTATGTAAAAATGATGATGTATCCAGCCATAGCTTTTATAGCCGTGGCATTGGTCGTGTTAATATTCAAACTTGCTGGCGAGAAAAGTGAGACCTCGAATCTTATCAAATATGCACACCTTTACTCTTACGGAAAACTTTTGCAGTCAAATCCTGAATACTTTATTTTTGGACAGGGGGCTGGTTCTTATTTCTTCTCCATGGGATTCCGTGCAATGGTGCCACAAACAGAATGGAGCTATCTTGAAATACTACGCATGTGTGGTGTATTCTGTGTAGGAATTTTCTTCTTATTATTTTACCCTCTAATGCGATTCAGCCTTTTTCTTAAGGAAAAAAAATCGATAGGAATAATTCTGTCGTATTTTATCTTCTTAATAGTGGCAGGTACCAATCCCATGCTAATCAATTCATCGGGTATGTGTGTGATGATGATTATTTATAGCTACATGTGTAAATTTTATAAGACTGATAATACAACACACATTCGCACTACATAAAATTAACTATGAATATAAGTTTTTTGTCGCGTCTGCTACATAGTAATAGTAGCAGAACGGGGTTGATAAAGAAAAATATATTGGCATCCTTTTTTGTAAAAGGATGGCTCATTGTTGTGCAGTTGTTGATGGTTCCATTAACACTGCATTGTTTGGGCGTTTATGAAAATGGTATTTGGCTTACTATCAGCTCTATGCTAGTGTGGATTGATAATTTAGATATTGGTCTTGGTAACGGACTACGCAATAAATTAGCCGAGAATCTTGCAAAAAACGATGTAGAAGGAGCAAGACGTGCTGTATCGTCCACATTCTTTATGCTTATTCTATTTATCGTACCTGTAGTTCTATTGATAAATATATGGATATGGAATGCTGATACTTATGCGTTTTTCAATGTCGATAGCAATATTGTAAACAACTTAGACCCAATTTTATCTGTTGCAGCCATATTTGTATGTAGCACATTCATATTTAAATTTATTGGAAACTTTTATATGGGCTTGCAAATGCCTGCCGTCAATAATCTTTTAGGTGCATTAGGACAGACGCTGGCATTAGTAGGAACATTCGCTATTTATCTAAGCGGATGCCACTCTTTGTTTTACATTTCTGTTGCTAACACCTTAGCGCCACTGTTGGTATATGTGATAAGCTATCCCATAACTTTTGGAAGGCGTTATTCGCACTTACGTCCTTCATTCAAACTCGTTGATAAAAAAAGCATTATGGATCTTTTCAACATGGGATTGAAATTCTTTGTGCTTCAAATAGCAGCTGTGGTGCTTTTCATGACTACTAACATACTCATTTCGCGCTACTATAGCCCTAAAATGGTTACGCCCTATCAAATAGCTTACCGCTATTTCAGTGTTGTGCAACTGCTTTTCTTTATCATTTGCGTACCTTATTGGTCGGCAACAACTGATGCATACAACAAAAAAGACTTTGCATGGATAAAAAACGCAGGCAAAACACTCGACCGCATCATTATGGGCATTATGTCCATCGCGATATTTATGATTATCGTTTCTAAACCTGTTTATAAAATATGGATAGGTGATGCAAATTTAGTCCCATTCGACCTAAATATAATGGTGGCTATATATGTAATGATTCTTACTTTAAGCATGCGCTATTCATACATACTTAATGGTTTTGGCACACTGCGTCTACAACTGATTATGACGGTTTCTGCAGCTATATGCTATATACCTTTAGCCATGATTTTTTGCAAGAATAGTAACGACATTCGCTATTTGCTTGCTGTTATGTGTGCAGTGAACGTGCCAGGCTTGATAGTTAATGCTATTCAATATTTTAAAATAATAAAGGGTAAAGCTCAAGGCATTTGGCTTAAATAATAATAAAGAATTTATGCAACAACATTCGCAGTCAATATATGTAGTGATTGTGCTATACAAAATAAATTTGTTTGATGCCGAATCTTACAAGACATTGATAGCACCGAATAACATTACGCACTTCCTTGTATACGACAACTCACCACAAAAAGGCTATACTGACGAAAAAAGTTTGCCCACAGGAGTTACATATATAAACGATATGAATAATGGCGGATTGGCAAAGGCATATAATGCAGGAGCTCACATAGCCCAAGAAAAAGGTTATGAACGAGTCTTGCTACTTGACCAAGATACCATTTTTGCATCAAATGCCTGGGAATGCTATCTACAAAATGCTTCATATAATGGGCTAACAGCCCCTCTGATTAGAACAAATAAAGGAGATAATTTCTCTCCTGTTTGCATAGGTGGTTGGTTTGCAAAAGCCGCACAAGGCATAAAACCCTATGAATATTCACTCTTTAAATATGCGGTTGTTAACAGTGGATGCTGCATACCTACAAAGCTATTTATAGAAGCAGGTGGATATGCCGAAGGTGTAATATTAGATTTTGCCGATTTTCAATTTCAATTAAGGCTAAGACGTCTTGCACCTAAATTCCGTATAATCAACACTACGGCTATACAAGATTTCTCTAACGATTGCACAGATGTAGCAAAAGTTAAAAACAGATTTGTATTGTACTTAAAAAGCGCTGTATGCTATAAATCCGATTCTAAACTCATGCAGTTTAAACATCATTGTGAAGTATTTAAGCATACAGTATCACTTTCTGTACGTACACGCAGTTTATTCTTCATAAATAAATTTTTTACGCAATACCTTATAAAGTAAAAAGAATGATTTCAGTTTGCATAGCAACATATAATGGAGCAGATGTAATTCTCACACAAATCAACAGTATCTTGCCGCAAATTAATGCGACAGACGAGATTGTGATTTCTGATGATGGGTCTACAGACGGCACCGTAAAGATTCTTGAAAACCTCAAGGATTCAAGAATCCGCATTGTTAAAGGTCCTTGCATGGGGTCACCCATACCTAATTTTGAAAATGCACTAAAACATGCCAAAGGCGATTACATATTTCTTTCTGACCAGGACGACAAATGGATGGAAGGAAAGGTTGAGGCTATCACAAAGAAATTTAAAGAAGGATATGACTGCGTAATGACCGACTGTGTCGTAACCGACGAAAGCCTCAACGTCACACACCAATCGTTCTTTGCTCTGAATAAAACTCACGAAGGTAAATATTATAATCTGTTGGTTAAAAACGGATATATTGGTGGTTGCATGGCATTTACACGCCCCTTGTTAGAGCGCTGTTTACCTTTCCCAAAGAACCTTCCCATGCACGACATGTGGTTTGGCAATGTAGCATCCTTCTACTATAGCATGGCTTTTATACACCAACCATACAGTTACTTTCGCCGAACAGGGAACAATGCGTCTTCAAGTGGAGAAAAAAGTAAAAATTCTCTATGGACGAAACTAATGATTCGTTTTAAAATCATCAAAGAACTCCTTCTTTTAAAAAGATAGTGGTTTGTAGCAAACAAGTCTGAGTAAACTTCTCTTACAATTTACTACAAAGAAAATGTAATAACCTTTGGCTATATAAAAAAAAAATACTAATTTTGCACTCGAAAGATGGTTCCGTAGCTCAGTTGGATTAGAGCAACGCCCTTCTAAGGCGTGGGTCCAGGGTTCGAATCCCTGCGGAATCACGAAACGCTCAAAAAACAAAAAAAGATGGAGAGTTCATAGTTCAGCTATGAGCTCTCTTTTCTTTTACGTGTAAATCACGAAGAAAGAGAGTTAACCTATTGGGTTATAATGGTTTTAGAGAGGACGCAAACAAGTTAAACCAGTGGCGATGGTTTGTAAATCTTGAGCGAAAAACCGAACATAACCGAACATAGCCGAACAAGAGCGAACAGAAAATGTCTTACAATTTGTCTTACACTTCATTTTCCGTAGGACAAATGTCTTACACTAAAGGCAATTCAGACATTACTTAAGCTCAAAAGCAAAAAAAATCGTTTATGCGATGTTTTTTCTCAGATTTGCTCATTGCTACACAAAACGATGTGTCCTATGAGACAAGTAAAAATTGATGTGATCTTTGACAGAAGAAAGCTCTATGAGAAGAATGGTGTAGGATTCTTAGAAGTGCGTATCTACTTTGCACGTAGAGATGTACGTTATGTAACAGCAGGTACTTCTACACCTGAGAATTGGGAGAAAGATGCCAAATCAGAGAAGACCTTAGAGGTTATCTCACAGTGCCAAAAGATTGTATCAGCAATGGAAGTGCTTGGCGAACCCCTTACAAAGGAAAGTTTCAACAACCATTTCCTTGAAAAAGAAAAGGAAGAAATAGTTCCGAAAGTTGAGGACAATTCTTCCAAGGACTTCATTGCCTACTGCGAAGAAGCCTTAGCCTCTGAGCAACTAGCTCCAGGCACCCGTCGCCACAAACAAGTAGTGATTGATGCCTTAAAGACTTATGGCAAGATTCAGACCTATGGCGATTTGACAGCCAAGAATCTCATGGCATTCGACAAGTGGCTTCACAATGGCGAGCGGAGCGATGTCACCATCTACGGCTACCACAAAAAGTTGAAGAAGTGGGTTGGCGAGTTGGAACGCACAGAGCAAATCACGCGCAATCCTTACAAAATGGTCACCTTCAACCGAGGCAAAAGCAAGGAGCGCCAACCTTTGTTAGAGAGCGAATTGGTACTCATACGTGAAGCCCAGTTAGATAGCCGATTAGATAGAGTTCGCGACCTCTTTATCTTCGCTGCTTATACTGGACTTGCTTTCTGTGATACACAAGCCTTCGACTTTGCCACGATGACCATCCAAGAAGGTTCAATGTCCTACATAGATGGCAGCCGTATCAAGACAGGCACCAAGTTCTTCACGCCAATCCTCTCTCCAGCCATGGAAGTGCTGAAGAAGTACGACTACAAACTGCCCAAGATTTCCAACCAAAAGGCAAATGATTACCTTCACTTGATACAAGCCCAGCTTGGCATCAAGAAGAACTTAACCTTCCACATGAGGAGTCACAGCAAAATCTTTTATTAATTGCATATCAACGAGTTAAGTGCTTTGAAGAATGTAACTGCTAACGATTTAGAAACGAGCTATATTCTTTTTCTTTCACAAC
>OLYN01000212.1_pt1 | contig 36232 bp, 29 predicted proteins | sample 1674231 | NCBI WGS metagenome assembly OLYN01 (sample SAMEA103958153, study PRJEB25191) | human gut metagenome
AGTGGAATAAATTCCCTTCACATACCTGGCTACCTTATCTCACCCCTAACGGGGTGACCCATTTATCCATGTAATTTATCGACGTCAAAAATCCGATAAAATCGTGCAGAAAAAATTCATAGATTTTGAACATCCTACGAAAAATGACAAATAATAAAACAACCGCGATACTCTTGATAGTCAATAAGTATCGCGGTCGTTCGTCATTTATTATATGCACATAAGAATTACTTATATCGCATCCACTTTATCATCTCTTTTATGCTGGGCTTTTTGCCATACATTAAGATGCCCACACGATAGATGCGAGCGCTACACCACACAAAGAATAGAGCGGTGGCATAGAGAATGGCTAACGAGAGCAATTCTTGCCACATGGGCACATTAAATGGGATGCGCACCATCATCACGATGGGAGATGTGAGAGGGAACATAGACGACCAAAAAGCCAATGGACCGTTGGTGTTTTCTGCCGAACCCATTGCCGCATAAATACCAAAAATCATGATGATGATAACTGGCATCATAAATTGCGAAGAGTCCTCTTGCTCGTTGACCGAAGCACCTATAGCTGCAAAGAACGAGGCATAAAGCAGATAACCACCAATAAAGTAGAGCACAAAACAGGTACCCAATTCAGCATAGGGCAAATTGATTAAGGCTGCAAATAATTGCTGCGACTCGCTCGGCATAGCAGCTTGCATAGCTGCAGGATTAGCTGCTGCACTCATACCCGCCATACCCATTTGCTGTGTTTGCGCCATATCTGCCCCAGAGATGCCGAATACGGTGCCTGCCACTGTGAGTATAATTGCCAACATGATGCCCCAAATGGCTAACTGCACAAAGCCCACTAAGGCTATACCCACAATTTTACCCATCATGAGTTGAAACGGTTTTACACTCGACACCATGAGTTCGACTATGCGATTGGTTTTCTCCTCCATCACACTTTGCATAACCATGCCACCATAAGACATGACGAACATGTAAATTAAGAAGGTAAAGATGAAGCCTGCAGCTATGGCTATATTGGTGTCTGACGAGGTGGTGCTACCGTCGGCTGTGCGCTTCATTGTGGGCACTGAAATTTCAGTTTGCACATCCTTAATAATTTTGTCTAACCCTGCAATGCCCGTTGCCTCAAGTTTGTCATGTCGTATTTTTTCGTTGAGCACATTGTTGACATACGACAATAACCCTGCTGCCACTTCGTTGCGCGAATAGATGGTCACAGCCTTAGGATTTTGTACTAAATCAGCCCGAATGTCTACCACCGCCTCGAATTGTGTGGTGTCTGAATAATAAGCCTTGTTGTCGGGGTCGGTAATGGGGATGTAACGATAGGTTTGATCGTCCTTGAATAGTGACACATATTTGCCTGTTGCATCTGCCACAGCCACTTCCTTTTGGTCGTTATCTTTGATGGTCGACAACCAAATGGGCACAAACACCAAGGCTGCAAAAATAAAGGGCATCAGCACAGTGAGGATGATGAACGACTTTTTTTTGACACGCGTTGAAAACTCTCTCGACGCTACTAATATAAACTTATTCATGATCGTTAGTCTGCTGTACGGTTTTCAAAAATATTTCTTGCATAGAGGGCATTTGCTCGCTAATAGAACGCAGTTCTATGTGGTTTGCCACAGCGCTAATGAGTTGTGAGTTTGTGAGTTGCTCTGCCTTTTGAAGGGTGTAGGTGTGCAAATCGCCCGAATGAGCATGGTTTATCACATTGAATTGCCCTTCGACGGACTGCAAACTGCCACACTTTGCCACAGCCTCGTAGACTCCTGTGCGAAAACGCTCTTTCACCTCGTCAACATGGCCCGATAGCACTACTTGCGAGTGGTTTATTAAGGCTATTTCGTCGCACACTTCTTCGACCGACGACATGTTGTGCGTTGAAAAGATGATGGTGTGTCCTTTATCGCGCAGCGCAAGAATTTCGCGTTTCAGCATTTCGGCATTCACGGGGTCGAAGCCTGAGAAGGGCTCGTCGAAGATTAACAAGGGGGGCTCGTGAAGCACGGTGATGATGAACTGCACTTTTTGCTGCATACCCTTTGAGAGTTCTTCGAGTTTTTTGTTCCACCATGGCATAATGCCAAACTTTTCGAACCACATTTTTAAACGTGTGGTGGCATCAGCCTTGCTGAGTCCTTTGAGTTGTGCCAAATAAATGGCTTGCTCGCCCACCTTCATTTTTTTATAAAGTCCGCGCTCTTCGGGCAAATAACCTATTTGCATCACGTCTTCGGGGCGAAATTCATGCCCGTTGAACATAACCTGTCCGCTATCGGGGGCGGTGATGCGATTGATGATTCGAATAAGGGTTGTTTTGCCTGCTCCATTAGGACCAAGCAGTCCGAACACTTTGCCACGCGGCACACTGATGCTCACATCGTTGAGTGCGGTGTGGGCTGCATAACGCTTGGTGATATGCGATGCTTCAAGAAATATGTCATGCATAATGCCTAATTTATAAGGTTTGTATTAAGGGTGGTTTTTAAAATTCTAAAAATGCTGATTAAAAAAGTATACACCCATTTGTTTATTTAGACGGACAAACAGGTGTATATGCTACAATTTTTTGTTGAAAATCTGTATGAGTGTGTAAGCCTCCTCAATGTCTACAACTATAACTGCGTTTCGCCCTCCACAAAGCTCTCCATAAACATGTGCTCACCATCGAACACTGCGTATGAGAATTGGGTAATCCAATCGCCCAAAATCATGATACGCGTGGTGCGCGACAACATTAAATCGAGCTCAATATGGCGGTGTCCAAAGATGAAGTAGTTAATGTCGGGGTGTGTTTGCAAATATTCTTTTGCAAAGATAATGAGCGACTCTTTGTGCTCGCCTTGATAGGGCGGTTCTTTGCCGTCTTCGCGTTTTAGGCGTGAATGACGTGCCCACTCCAAACCAAAAGCTACGCCCCAACGCGGATGAAGCATGGAGAAAAGGCGTTGACAAGTGGTGCTGTGAAACAAGGCACGCAGAAACTTAAACTTTTTGTCTTTTGAGCCAAGACCATCGCCGTGCCCCAGGAAGAAGGTTTGTCCGTGTAACTCTACCACCTCGTTGTGGCGGTGAAGCGTCATGCCACACTCTTTTTCAAAATAATCGTGTTGCCAAATATCGTGATTACCAATAAAGTAGTGTACTTCGACGCCCATATCGGTAAGCTCGCTGATTTTGCCGAGCAAACGAGTGTATCCTTTTGGCACTACGTTTTTATACTCATACCAAAAGTCGAAAATATCGCCCATCAAATACACAGCCTCGGCTTTGTGCTTGATGCTGTCGAGAAAGTTTACCAAGCGGCGTTCTTGCATACGCGGATGCGGAATGGCAAGACTACCTAAATGTGCGTCAGAAAGGAAATAGATGTTGCGACGCGCTGTATTTTCTGATTGATTGTTGTGCTGGCTCATAACTAAACGTATTTTCGGGCATATTATAATATAAGTAGACGTTTGCTACATACTACATGAACCCGAGTTCTAACTTAGCTTCGTCGGTCATCATGTCTTTATCCCATTCGGGTTCAAAAACAAGGTTGACTTTGGCATCTTTTACACCTGTAATGCCATCGAGTTTGGTGCGCACGTCCTCCACAATAAAGTCTGCTGCAGGGCAGTTAGGTGCGGTGAGCGTCATGTCAACTTCGAGTATGCCATCGTCGTGTAAATCGATGCGATAAATCAATCCCAGGTTATAAATATCTACAGGGATTTCGGGGTCGTATACGGTTTTGAGCACATCGACTATGCGCTCTTCTATTTTAAGTTTTTCTGTAGCTTCCATATTTTTAAAATGATTGATGCCGCAGTATTTAAATACGGCCTTCGTCTTGATAACTATAAAACCCTTTATCTGTCACAATAACATGGTCGATGAGAGTAATTTGCATGATTTGTGCTGCTTTTTTTACTTTCTCGGTCAAATGGTCATCGTCTCGGCTGGGCTTAAAACTGCCCGACGGATGATTGTGAATAAGGGCAATGTGAGGGGCATTGGCAAGCAAGGCCTCTTTCAGCAACATACGCACATCTACCACCGTGCCCGTAATGCCACCGCGACTGAGCAACTTTGAGCCTAATATGCGTAGGCTCTGACTCAATAACAAAACGTGACACTCCTCGTGCGGAAGGTCTTGCATTTTGGGTCTGAAGTAGTTATAGATGTCGGCAGACGAGGTGATTTGCACTGATTGACTGCTCTCGCTACCACGGCGCACACCTATCTCGCAAGCAGCTAAAATGGTGATGGCTTTGGCAGGTCCTACGCCTTTATATTCGCAGAGTTCGGCAATGGTTTTACGTCCTAAGGTGGTAAGGCTTCCGTTGCAATCGTTCAAGATGCGTTGCATCAGTCCCACTGCATTTTCGTCGGTATTACCCGAGCCTATAAGTATCGCTAACAACTCGGAGGTTGAGAGCGACACGGCACCTTTCGCTATGAATTTTTCGCGTGGACGGTCGTCAAGTGCCAAATCGGTGATGCTGAGTTTCATGCTATTATTTGTTGCTTAAAGGGGTGGGAAAATCCCTGAGGGAGAAGGTTAGTTATAAAAATTCTTGCTGAATGCTTCGAATTCGCCTTTGCCCAATACACAGCGTCGCCACCATGCACGCCAAAAGCCCGAACCATATCCCCACAACTGAATGTAGGCAGCAGCAACAGCTCGTACCCCTACACCCACACTATGTTCTTGCACGGAGGCATCGGCAAAGATGATGAGGGAAAACAGCACAAAGGGCAACAACATAACCCACCAATGCGGACAGCCCACACATGCAGCCACCACACTCAACACTACCAAGAGCGCACAACCTAAGGTGAACACCGCGGGTAGCGTGTGAACCAACTTGAGTGTGCCCGGATGACGCTTGGTAAGATTGATGCGAGCTATTCCAGAGTTGTGTACTTGCTTAAAGAATTTTTTAAGGTCGGTGCGACGCTTATGCCATACCCATGCACCAGGAAAGAGGCGACACTTATATCCACCCTTAAAAATGCGTGTCGAGAAGTCAATGTCCTCGCCAAAACGCATTTTCGAGAATCCTTGCAATGCATTATAAACCTCGCGGTTTACACCCATATTAAAGGAGCGCGGATAAAACTTGTCCATCTTCTTTTTTCCACCACGAATGCCACCTGTGGTAAAGAACGAGGTCATGGCATAGTTAATGGCTTTTTGCATAGGCGTAAAGTCTTTATACGCACGGTCTGGACCACCAAAAGCGTCGCAAGCATGATGTTGCAATTCATCATCGACAGCCTGTAAATATCCTTGCGGAAGCACTACGTCTGAATCGAGAATAAGCACATATTCACCTTGGGCACGCGCTACGCCATAGTTGCGTGTTTGTCCGGGTCCTGAATTAGGCTTATTATAATAGCGCACATTCAAGACCTTTGCATAGCGATTCACCACATCTTGGCATGTGATGCTCGATCCGTCTTCTACCACCACTACCTCGAAGTCTTTAAGCGTTTGCGTGGTAAGACTTTGCAGCAGCTCGTCTACTTCGTTTGGGCGGTTATATACGGGTATAATAAATGAATATTTCATCGCAATGTATCGTAATTTCTGCGAAGTTAGCATAAATCTTCAAGAGATTGGCAAAGATTAGGCTTTTTTTTAAGCAACTGTTCGAATTTATTCGGCAATAATCTGCACAGGCTGCACCTTAGGTGGCATATTGCAACAAGTATTTTTTCTGTTAGCTTGGGTGTGGAAATGTAAGGGGTGATTCTAAAAACAATGAGGTCCACATACTTAGATTTGTTATACTGTATTTGCAAAAAGGTAGTGCAGCAAAAAAATATGTGGTAAAAAATAGCAATATGCTTTTTTACTTTTTACATTTACGCTAAATTTGCACGCGTAAACTTCAACATACAACACAAATACACCTATGGGAGGCTTCTTTGGCACCGTATCGCAGATTGACTGCGTAGCCGATTTATTTTACGGCACAGACTACAACTCACATTTAGGCACACGCCGAGGTGGTATGGCCACTTACAACAAGGAAGAACGTGCGTTTACGCGTTCTATCCACAATCTTGAAAGTTCTTATTTCCGCACTAAATTCGAGCCTACTTTGTCGCGCTTTGCTGGTGCCACATCGGGCATTGGCGTTATTAGCGACACTGATGCACAGCCACTTGTGCTCAATTCGCATTTGGGGCGGTTTGCTATTGTTACGGTAGCAAAAATTCAGAATATTGACGAAATAGAAAAGCAGCTACTCGATCAGAATATGCACTTTTCTGAACTTTCGTCTGGCAAAACAAATCCTACCGAACTCGTGGGCTTACTGATTATTCAGGGCAAAAGCTTTGAAGAGGGTATCGACAATGTGTTTCGCCACATCAAGGGCTCATGCTCTATGCTGCTCTTGACCGAGGATGGTATTATTGCTGCACGCGATTCATGGGGTCGCACGCCTATTATTATTGGTAAAAAAGATGGTGCCTATGCTGCTACAAGCGAAAGCACGGCTTTCCCTAACTTAGACTATGTAACGGAGCGTTTCTTGGGTCCGGGCGAAGTAGTGCGTTTGCGTCCCGATGGCATCGAACAGTTGCGAGAACCGCGCAAGAAGATGCAAATATGCTCATTCCTTTGGGTATATTATGGTTTCCCCACTTCAACCTACGAAGGCCGTAATGTAGAGGAAATGCGCTATGAGAATGGTCGCATCATGGCAACCGAGGACGATACTGAAGTTGACTGCGTTTGTGGCATCCCCGACTCTGGTGTTGGCATGGCATTGGGTTATGCTGCTGGCATGCAAAAGCCCTATCAACGTGCCATTTCAAAATACACCCCCACATGGCCCCGAAGCTTCACTCCTGCTAACCAGTCATTACGTTCGTTGGTTGCTAAGATGAAGTTGATTCCTAACCGCGATATGCTGAACGGCAAACGTGTGCTTTTCTGCGACGACTCTATTGTGCGTGGCACACAGCTTCGCGACAACGTGGGCGTACTTTTTGAAGATGGTGCTCGCGAGGTACACATGCGCATTGCTTGTCCTCCTCTTATCTATGGTTGTCCTTTCATTGGTTTTACATCGTCGAAGAGCGACATGGAGCTTATTACCCGTCGCATTATTGGCGAGTTTGAAGGCGACCCTAATAAGGACTTAGAAAAATACGCTACAACCGACTCTCCGCAATATCAGCGTATGGTCGAGGAGATTCGTAAGCGCCTTGGTTTAACCTCATTGCGTTTCAACAAACTCGAAACTTTGGTTCAGGCTATTGGTTTGCCCAAGTGCCAACTCTGCACCCACTGCTTCGATGGTACTGGTTGCTGCGGTTGCAACGAAGAATAATTTATTACAATCTACTCTATTATAACTAACATGAAGGGTGAAATGATTATGCAGTCATTTCACCCTTCATGTTTTTTCGATAGGTAGCATATACCCCCATTAGGTTTGTATTACTTAAAACCTCCCCCTCCCCTAAAAAATCAAAAAGACCTTGGATAAGCAGAATGCTCTTCCAAGGTCTTTTTTCAAGCAACGAATTGTTTATTTCTTGCCATGAACTTCGTCAGATACGGTCAATTTTTTGCGACCTTTTGCGCGACGTGAAGCCAATACGCGACGGCCATTGGCAGTCTGCATACGCTGACGGAAACCATGCTTGTTGTTTCTCTTACGATTGTGGGGTTGGAATGTTCTTTTCATTTTTGTTATGCTGTTTTTTTGTTTTTGATATACATATCAGTTGAGCGGGAAAGGTCAGCACTACCATTGTTACAGACCTCACGGCCTCGTTTCACGTTGAGGCACCTTCCTACTTCGGGGTGCAAAGTTATGAAAACTTTTGTGATTGAGCAAAAAAGGCGTGCATTTTTTACATAGAAAACCTATTTTCCGCGTGTTTCTACCTAAAAAAGTATGCTTTTAGGACTAAGTTCTCTCGTTTACAACTTATTTTGCTGCAAAACGCGCTGCTTGCTCAGCAATCAAGGCTGCATCATCAAAATAGTTGATTTTCATAGCTCGGCGCACATCGCTCAAAGTGTCGGCAGCTACGGCACGTGCCTCTTCGCAGCCCTTACGAAGCATTTCGTAAACGGCAGGAATGTCCTTTTCGAACTCAGCACGACGCTGACGAATGGGGTCGAGTTCTTCTTGCAGAATCTTGTTCAAGAACTTCTTTACCTTCATATCGCCCAAACCACCACGCTGATAGTGTGCTTTCACTTCGTCGAGGTTTTCGTATTCGGGCCAATAAAGTCCAAAGTGCTCAGGACGGCAGAAGGCATCGAGATACGTAAACACCGTGTTGCCCTCAATGTGTCCAGGATCTTCCACGCGCAAGTGAGTCGGGTCTGTATACATTGACTTCACCTTCTTCTCAACCTCCTTAGCTGTTTCTGAAAGATAGATGCAGTTGCCAAGACTCTTCGACATTTTAGCCTTACCATCTGTTCCCGGCAAACGGCAGCACACGGCATTGTTGGGCAACAAAATATTGGGTTCTACCAAAGTGTTGCCATAAATGTGGTTAAAGCGACGCACAATCTCGGTAGCCTGTTCAATCATCGGCTTTTGGTCTTCGCCTGCTGGAACCGTTGTAGCGCGGAACGCTGTGATGTCTGCTGCCTGACTAATGGGATAAGTAAAGAAACCCACAGGGATGCTCGATTCAAAACCACGCATACCAATTTCGGTCTTTACCGTAGGATTACGCTGCAAACGACTTACGCTCACCAAGTCCATAAAATAGAACGAGAGTTCGCAGAGCTCAGGAATTTGACTTTGAATAAAGATGGTTGTTTTTTGCGGATCGAGTCCACAAGCCAAATAGTCGAGCGCAACCTCAATTACGTTTTGGCGCACCTTTTCGGGGTTATCAATATTATCGGTCAGAGCCTGTGCATCGGCAATGAACACAAACATTTTTTTGAAGTCGCCCTCGTTTTGCAATTCAACGCGACGCTTCAACGAACCCACGTAGTGGCCTATGTGAAGGCGGCCTGTCGGACGGTCGCCTGTAAGTATTACCGTATCTTTTGCCATAATATATATGTATTTGGGAGCAAAGTTACATTTTTTTTCATAGAATGCCGTATCTTTGCACACATAAAAAGCAAGTTCGCATATTTAATGCGCATCACTTCTTATATTTTAGAATAAAAACAACAAACATATTATGCAAATACGCGTTCACAGTTACGAGTCTATGGGCACATTCGATGGGCCCGGTCTGCGTTACGTAGTTTTTCTGCAAGGTTGCCCATTCCGCTGCCTTTATTGTGCCAACCCCGACACCATAAATGCGGTAGGCGAAAGCACACTTACCGACCCTGCACACATTGTGCAACAAGCCGTGTCGTTCAAGCCCTTCTTTGGCAAACGTGGAGGCATCACCTTCTCGGGAGGCGAACCTACCGTACAAGCCAAGGCGCTCATCCCCTTATTCAAGATGCTTAAGGCTGAGGGCATCCACATTTGTGTAGATAGCAACGGAGCCATTTGGAATAAGGATGTCGAAACGCTTTGGGGACTTACCGACCTTGTTATGCTCGACATTAAGGAGTTTAACCCCGAGCGTCATCGTCACATCACGGGACATAGCAATGAACAGCCCCTGCGCACTGCCGAGTGGTTCGAAAAGACTGAACACCCCTTTTGGTTGCGCTATGTGTTGGTGCCTGGCGTGAGCAATTTTGACGAAGACTTGCACGCCTTGGGTAAGCATTTTGCCAACTATAAGCAGTTGCAACGCATAGAAATCCTACCCTACCACACCTTGGGTGTGCACAAATACGAAGCCTTGGGGTGGGACTACCAATTAAAAGACGTACCCACAAACACACCCGAACAAAAACAACACGCCGAGGATATTCTGCGTCCTTATTTTGGCGATCGTCTTGTGGTGAACTAGTTTTTAAAAATCGAAAAGTTTAGGAGTTAGTTTCGAACCATCGTGCAACCAACCCCCTAAACTTTTCAACTTTACACACAAACAGCTAAACTATCCCCCACCCTTAATCTCTCCACACATGCGCCCCTCGATTGCAATTATTCAGCCCAACACATTGGCAGCCATAGGTCTTTCAGACATCATACACCGCATGATGCCTGGTGCCGATGTATGTCTATTTTCGCGTTATGCCGACCTCGCACAAGCCGACCACGTTGATGCCTTCTTTCATTATTTTGTTTCTGCCGAAGAGCTATTAGCGGGAGCATCTTATTTTTTGCAACGCCAACACAAAACCATTGTCTTGGTGCATGCCGACGAAACCGCACACCTGCCACAAGGCTTTCACACCCTTAATGTGTATCAAGACGAGAAGGCGCTCATTTCTGCCATCATAGCCTTGGCACAACGCTCGCATGGTCCACATGGTGCCGAACCCGAGGCGGTACGTCAAGCACAACGCCCCACTGCCGACACCTCTCATGCTGCATCCCCCCATCCCCATCTCACACCGCGTGAACGCGAGGTGCTAAAGGGCATTGTTTCGGGATTTATCAACAAGGAGATTGCTGCCCAAATGGGCGTTAGCGTAGCCACAGTCATTACGCACCGCAACAACCTCACCGACAAACTCGGCACACGTAGCGTAGCTGCCCTTACCATCTTTGCCGTAATGCACGGCATTGTGCAAAGCGAAGAACTTATATAACACAGACTGAGGCATAGGGTTGTTCAAAACCCAAAAAGATTCTGCCCGTATTATTTATGAAGAATAGTATTAATGGAACAATTAATGGTAATTAATGGTAATTAATGTTCAAATAAAACGCGAAGCGAATATTAGACGTTGCAGTTTAAGTCTGCCTTTTTTGTCACCCCCATACTATCCTCGTCATAAAAAAACGTACAAAATGGCAGATTTTCACGTCTATTCTCTTTTTTGGCACGTCAAAAATCGATTTGGCAACAATTTTGCAAGATTGTGGGCATAAATCACATTCCGAAAATAAACAAAAAAGAATATAGATATGAATTTCGACAACTTCACAATCAAAGCACAACAGGCTGTACAACAGGCTGTAGACCGTGCTCAGCAAAGCGGACAGCAGGTCATTACCCCTGTTCATTTGCTCGCTGGCGTGCTGGCTGTGGGCGAAAACGTCACCAAGTTTGTATTTGGCAAATTAGGCGTAAACGAACAAGCCCTGCAAGCTGCCGTCAGTCAAGAACTGCAACACCAAGCACGTGTGAGCGGAGGCAGTGGAAGCCCCTACTTAGACGATGCGGCTAACAAGGTTTTGCTCCGTGCACAAGACATTGCCCGAAAGGGAGGTGACACCTACGTGGGACTTGAACCCTTGCTGCAAACTTTGCTTGAGGTGAATAGCACCGCATCGCAAATGCTGAAAGATGCAGGCGTTAACACCGAGGCACTGATTAAAGCAATTGCTGAATTGCGCGGTGGACAAAAAGCTACCTCGCAAAGCAGCGAAGACACCTATCAGGCACTCTCAAAGTATGCACGTAACTTGGTAGACGAAGCCCGAGAGGGCAAACTTGACCCTGTGATTGGACGCGATGAGGAGATTAGACGTGTGCTGCAAATTCTTTCGCGACGCACAAAGAACAATCCTATTTTGATTGGCGAACCCGGTACAGGTAAAACTGCCATCGTCGAGGGATTGGCTGAACGTATTGTACGTGGTGATGTGCCCGAGAATCTTAAAAACAAACGTCTCTACTCGCTCGATATGGGCGCACTGGTTGCCGGTGCTAAATATAAAGGCGAATTCGAAGAACGACTCAAGAGTGTAATCAACGAGGTTACACAGGCACAAGGCGACATCATCTTGTTTATCGACGAAATACACACCCTTGTGGGCGCAGGTAAAGGCGAAGGCGCAATGGATGCTGCCAACATCTTGAAACCTGCCTTGGCACGTGGCGAATTGCGCAGCATTGGTGCTACTACACTCGAGGAATACCAAAAGTATTTTGAAAAGGATAAGGCGCTTGAACGACGCTTCCAAACTGTGATGGTAGACGAACCTTCGCCAGAGGATGCTATTAGCATTTTGCGTGGCTTAAAAGAGCGCTACGAAAATCACCACAAGGTGCGTATTCAAGACGATGCCATTATTGCTGCTGTGCAACTTTCGCACCGTTACATCTCCGATCGTTTCTTGCCCGACAAGGCTATCGACTTGATGGACGAAGCTGCTGCCAAATTGCGTATGGAACGCGATTCGCAACCGGAGGAATTGGACGAGATTACGCGTCGTTTGCGTCAGCTCGAAATTGAACGCGAAGCCATTAAGCGCGAAAACGACACAGCGAAACTCGAACAACTCAACAAGGAAATTGCCGAACTGAGCGAACGCGAAAAGGACTTGCGTGCTAAGTGGGAGGGCGAAAAAGAGGTGCTCTCACGCATTCAGCAAGACAAGCAACAGATGGAACAACTGAAGTTTGAGGCTGAACGTGCCGAACGCGAAGGCAACTACGGACGTGTGGCTGAAATTCGCTACGGTAAACTCAAAGAGCTTGAAAACGACATTGCCCAACAACAAGACCAACTCAAAAATCGCCAAGGCGCAGAGGCTATGGTGAAGGAGGAGGTTACGGCAGACGATATTGCCGACGTTGTGGCTCGTTGGACGGGTATACCCGTGACACGTATGTTGCAAAGCGAGCGCGAAAAATTGTTGCACCTTGAAGACGAGTTGCACAAGCGTGTCGTAGGTCAAGACGAGGCTATCGAGGCAGTGGCAGATGCCGTGCGTCGTTCACGTGCAGGTTTGCAAGACCCTAAGCGCCCCATCGGTTCATTTATCTTCCTCGGTACTACGGGTGTAGGTAAAACAGAATTGGCAAAGGCATTGGCAGACTACCTCTTTAACGACGAGAACATGATGACACGTATCGACATGAGCGAATATCAAGAAAAGTTCAGCGTGTCACGTCTCGTAGGTGCACCTCCGGGATACGTTGGTTACGAAGAGGGGGGTCAGCTCACCGAGGCAGTGCGTCGCAAACCATATAGTGTGGTGCTCTTCGATGAAATTGAAAAGGCACACCCCGATGTGTTTAACATCTTGCTGCAGGTGCTCGACGATGGCAGACTGACTGATAATAAGGGACGTGTGGTAAACTTTAAGAACACCATTATTATCATGACCTCGAACATGGGTTCGCAAATGATTCAGCAAAAGTTTGAGGCAATTGCCAACAAAAATGCTACTGAACGTGAACGCATCATCGACGAAACAAAGGCACAGGTATTGGATATGTTGAAAAAGACCATCCGTCCTGAGTTTTTGAATCGTATTGACGACATCATCATGTTCCAGCCCTTGACCCAACCTCAGATTGAGCAGATTGTACGCTTACAAGTAAATGGCATTGCGCATTTACTTGCCGACCAGGATGTTAAACTGAATGTGAGCGATGCAGCCATTAAACTTGTGGCACAAGCAGGCTTCGACCCCGAATTTGGTGCTCGTCCTGTGAAACGTGCTTTACAACGCATGTTGCTCAACGACTTGAGCCGTGCTTTGCTTGCAGGCACCGTCAACAAGACTGAACCTATCTATGTGGATGCGAAGGGCGACAAACTTGAGTTTGCGAATAAATAAGGATTTAGTATTACATACTGAGGATTAAAATATAAAGCCTGAGAAACGAAGATTATTCTTTGTTTCTCAGGTTTTATTTTTTTAGGAACACGCATCACGACTTAGCCCATACTTCACATCGCAATTTAGTTTCTGCCTAAATTCTGTAGTGAAAGTACAAAGTCGTTGCTTCCTGCTACATTTTTAATTGTATCGAATTCGGTACAATTAAAATTCGGATTATATAGCTAAGGTAGCCAGGTATGTGAAGTGGAAGATCGTTCCCTTCACATACCTGGCTATTTTTGTTTATCCCCTAAACAGGGACGTGTTGGCGCAAGATACGTAAACCTTTACTTTTATTATCCTTGGTTTACACATGATGCAAACTATATATTTTTACGAATTAGTTGTTTTCTGGACGGAGCTTGCGAACAGTTTCGCCTGCACGCCACATTTCGCTTTCGTGCAATGCCTTGAGTTCTTTTTCCAAACCATCGCGGTAGTCGGGCTTTGAGTTGGCATCGATAGAAATTTGTGCTTCGTTGCCCGATGCAACACTCTGATAGAGCTTTTCCATTACGGGTTTAATGGCATCGTGGAAGGGACCCATCCAATCAAGTGCACCACGCTGCGCTGTGGTTGAGCAGTTGGCATACATCCAGTCCATACCATTTTTGCCTACCATGGGGAGGAGCGATTGGGTGAACTCTTCGATGGTTTCGTTGAATGCCTCAGAGGGGGTGTGACCATGCTCGCGCAGGGTTTCGTATTGTGCCAAGAACAAACCTTGCACGGCACCCATCAACGAACCACGTTCGCCTGTGAGGTCGCTGGTGGCTTCGCGCTTAAAGTCGGTTTTAAACATATAGCCCGAACCAATGCCTACGCCAAATGCCAGAACTTTTTCGGTGGCATGACCTGTGGCATCCTGATATACGGCATACGAAGAGTTAAGACCACGACCTTCAAGGAACATGGTGCGGAGCGATGTGCCCGAGCCCTTAGGTGCTACCATGATGACGTCGATGTCGGTAGGGGGTACTACACCTGTGCGGTCGTTCCATGTAATGGCAAAACCATGTGAGAAATAAAGTGTTTTGCCTGCGGTGAGGTGCTTCTTGATGGAGGGCCACAACTGCATCTGTGCAGCGTCTGAGAGCAACATACATACGATGGTACCCTTTTCGGCTGCCTCCTCGAGCGAGAAGAGTGTTTCACCAGGAACCCAACCATCTGCCTTCGCTTTTTCGTAGGTCTTGCCTTCGCGTTGACCTACAATTACGTTGAAGCCATTGTCACGCAAGTTACATGCCTGACCAGGACCTTGCACACCATAACCCAACACGGCGATGGTTTCGTTCTTCAAAATTTCGCGTGCTTTTTCCAAGGGGAATTCCTCGCGGGTTATAACTTCTTCTACAACACCGCCAAAGTTTAATTGTGCCATATCATTAAAAAGTTTAGTGAGTCTGTCGCCGAAAGGAGGAGTTTATAATGAACTGCCATCGAATGAGCGGCATACTGTTATTGGTATATTGTTTCTTATTTTTTTATTTTAATCAGCTACAGGAGTTTGCATGGAGCGCTTTTCTTCTTCGCGCAACTCTAGAAACTCATTGAGTTCTTCGCGACGGCTCTTTGTGACTGCTACTACGCCCGAACTGACATACTGCAAGATGCAGCCATAGCCCTTGAGTTTGCGATAGAGCTCGATAGTCTCTTCGGGCAGACCCTCTTTCGAGACGATGGCGTAGGTGGAATTTACCTCCACAATTTTTCCGTCGTATTGTCGTATGGCTTTTGAGATGTTTCTGTTTTCGATGAGTCGAGCAGTAGCAATTTTATAAAGCGCTTGATCCATTACGTAAATCTCGTCGCTTGTGAAGTATTGTGCCTGAATAACATCAATTTTCTTCTCTAACTGCTTTACGATGGTTTGCACGGTGTGCTCGTCGGTGTAGCAGGTTATGGTGTAACGGTGTACGTGTTCGATGCCCGAAGCCGACACATTGAGGCTCTCGATGTTGAGTTGGCGACGTGTAAACACATTGGTCACCAAATTGAGCACACCTGCTAAATTCTCGGAGAAGACGATGATGGTGTAGAGTTTGGTTTCCTTGTTATCTTGAGTCATGAACTTTTGCTTTAGTGAATTTATGGGTGGATGCACATAGGAACGAAGGCGATGCTTGGAAGTTATGCCTCAAGCATCATATCGTCGACATCGTGGCCTGGGCAGCACATGGGCAAAACGTTGTCTTCCTCGAGTACGGCTGCTTGCAACAAGAAGGGGCCATCGGTGTGGAGCATTTGTTGTATGGCGTGGTCGAGGTCCTCGCGACGGGTCACAGTGCGTGCAGGGATATTGTAAGCCTCGGCAATCTTTTCGTAGTCGGGGTTCATCATCGGGGTGAAGGAGTAGCGATTGTGGAAGAACAGGTGTTGCCACTGTCGCACATTGCCCAAGTAGTTGTTGTTGAGCAAAATGATTTTTACAGGCGAACGCTGCTCCATGATGGTGCCAAGTTCTTCAATGGTCATCTGCAAACCGCCATCGCCCAAGAAGAGGCATACGGTGCGTTGTGGTGCACCAAAGGTGGCTCCGATGGCTGCAGGGAGTCCATAGCCCATTGTGCCCATACCACCCGATGTGACCATGCTACGTTTTTCGGTGAAACGGAAGTAGCGGGCTGCCATCATTTGGTTTTGTCCGACATCGGTTACGAGTATGGCTTTGTCCTCGGTTAACTCTGTGACGCGTCGCACCACTTCGCCCATGCGCAAGGGTCCCTCGGTGGGATGGATTTGTGGTTCAATAACCACAGAGGTTTCTTGTTTGTCCCACTCGCGGAAGCTCTCTCGCCATGCTTCGTGATGGTTGGCATTGAGCAATGCGGTTACGGCAGGCAAGGTTTCTTTGCAATCACCCAATACAGCGACGTCTACGGAGACATTTTTGTTGATTTCGGAGGGGTCGATGTCGAAGTGTATTTTACGGGCCTGCTTGGCATAGGTGGAAAGCTTGCCGGTAATGCGGTCGTCGAAACGCATACCCACGGCAATAAGCAAGTCGCACTCTTGTGTTTTTTTATTGGCACCGAGCGAGCCGTGCATACCCAACATACCCACATTGAGCGGATGGGCTGAAGGCAAAGCTGAGAGACCAAGTAGGGTGCAACCTGCGGGGAGTCCTGCTTTTTCGATAAAGGCTTTCAACTCCTCGGACGCATTGCCCAATTCTACGCCCTGCCCCACTAACACGAGGGGACGTTTTGCCTCGTTTATTAAGGCTGCTGCCTCTATGATGCTTTGCTTGTCAGTGGGAGGTATGGGCACATAGCTACGAATAAAATCGATGCTGCCTGGCACATATTCTGCCTTCTCGACCTGTGCGTTTTTTGTGAAGTCGAGCACCACTGGACCGGGACGTCCACTCGAGGCAATATAGAAGGCACGTTGCACTGCCCAAGCTACATCTTTGGCAGAACGAATTTGGTAAGCCCATTTACTGATAGGTTGTGTGATATCTACCACATCGCACTCTTGAAAAGCATCGGTGCCCAACATTTGTGCGCCCACTTGTCCAGTAATGACCACCATGGGGGTGCTATCCATCATGGCATCGGCAATGCCTGTAATGGTATTGGTGGCACCGGGTCCGCTGGTTACCATGCACACACCTGTTTTGCCACTGACACGGGCATAGCCCTCGGCAGCATGGGTGGCTGCTTGTTCGTGGCGCACAAGGATGTGGTTGAGTTGCTTGCGATAGTCGTAGAGCGCATCGTAGACAGGCATGATGGCGCCCCCAGGATAGCCAAAGAGTGTGGTTACACCTTGGTCTACCAAAGCTCGCATCAATATCTCTGCACCGCTTATTATATTTTTGTTCGTATCGTTCATTATAAAGGTATGCTTAGTTTTTTGGAAAAATGAGAAGAGAGGAAGGAGATGAGAGAATGTACACGCAAGGGTGTGTGGAAGGTTTAATCAATCTCGCGCACGCCTCCCTTATCGGCACTGCTCACCATGCTGGCATAAGCACGGAGCGCCTTGCTCACCTCGCGTTTGCGCTGTAAAGGACGCATGGGACGTGCTGCCAACTTCTCGTCTGTAAGATGGACTGAGATGCTACGCGAGGGGATGTCAATTTCTATGATATCGCCATCGATAATCTTGCCAATGGCACCTCCTGCAGCTGCTTCGGGCGATATGTGTCCAATGCTTAAACCCGAGGTTCCGCCCGAGAAACGCCCATCGGTAATCAAAGCACAGGCCTTGCCCAAATGACGACTCTTGATGTAGGAGGTGGGATAGAGCATCTCTTGCATACCGGGTCCACCCTTAGGGCCTTCGTGCGTAATGACGACGACATCGCCTGCTTGTACCTTGCCACCGAGAATGCCCTCGCATGCCTCGTCTTGTGAATCGAACACACGTGCTGGACCTTCGAAATGCCACAGACTTTCGTCGACACCTGCTGTCTTGACCACACAACCATCTTGGGCTATATTGCCAAACAATACTGCTAAGCCACCGTCTTTGGTATAGGCGTGCGACACACTGCGTATGCAACCTTCTTGACGATCGGCATCGAGTTCTGTCCATTGTGTATTTTGCACACCCATTTCAGTGCAGAATTTTCCTGCAGGCGCACTGTGATAAATGCGATCGGCATCAGGTGTAATTTCCTTGCCCGTGATACTATAGTGTGCAATATCACTGCCTAGGGTTGTGCCATTTACACGTTGGGCATTGAGGTCGAGCAAATCGGCTTTTGCCAACTCGCCCAAAATGCCTAACACGCCTCCCGCACGATTGCACTCTTGCACGGAATATTTTTGGGTATTGGGCGAGAGCTTGCATAAGCAGGGTACATGACGACTCAGTTGGTCGATGTCCTTCATCTTGAAATCGACACCTGCCTCGTTTGCCACAGCTAAAAGGTGGAGCACTGTGTTTGTGCTACCGCCCATGGCAATGTCGAGGGTCATGGCATTCAGAAAAGCTTGACGGGTTGCAATGCTTCGGGGCAGGACTGAGGTGTCTCCGTCTTCGTAATATTTATAGGCATTTGTCACAATTTGACGGGCTGCATCTTCGAAAAGGCGACGACGATTTACGTGGGTTGCCACAATGGTTCCGTTGCCAGGGAGTGAAAGTCCTAGGGCTTCGGTTAGACAGTTCATGGAGTTGGCTGTAAACATGCCCGAACAACTGCCACAACCGGGACAAGCACGCTGCTCTATCTGTGCCAATTCTTCGTCGCTTACCGAACTATCAGCGCCTTTCACCATAGCAGTAATAAGGTCTACGTTCTCGCCCTTATAGCGTCCTGCCTCCATGGGACCACCACTGACAAAAATGGTGGGGATGTTAAGGCGCATGGCAGCCATAAGCATACCAGGTGTTACTTTATCGCAATTAGAAATGCACACCAACGCATCGGCTTTGTGTGCCTGCACCATATATTCTACAGAATCGGCTATAATATCGCGCGAGGGCAACGAATAGAGCATACCATCGTGTCCCATTGCTATGCCATCGTCAATAGCAATGGTATTAAATTCGGCTGCGTAGCATCCTAGTTTCTCGATTTCTTGCTTCACGAGTTGTCCCACTTCGTGTAAATGGGTATGACCTGGCACAAACTGTGTAAACGAGTTGGCAATGGCAATGATGGGTTTGCCGAACTGTTCGCGCTTCATACCTGCAGCTATCCACAAAGCACGTGCGCCTGCCATTCGTCTTCCTTCAGTGCTAAATGCACTACGCAACTGTATCTTCATATCGTTATTTGGTTTTATTCTTCAAAAAAAATAAATCTGCAATTACAGCTTACACTAAGTAGTTATTTAATGCCAAAAACTTACAGATTATTTGTTTTTGTGTAATTTGTAATTGCAAATGTATATATAATTCTTATACAACAGAACAAAATGTAAGAAAATCTTTCAATTTTTCTGTTTTTTCGGTCATTTTATCCGATTTTCTATACAAAACAACAGTGTTTTGTGCATAAAATTAGCAGTTTACCATATAATAACGTATTTATATTTCATTTTGCAAATAAAGAACCTACTCATCACCCATTTCTTTATTAACAGAATAGAGGGATGAACCACATCCTGATATTTCTGTCTGCCCATCTCTATATTTTTTTGTAACTTCGCAGACAAATAGAAATTTCACACAACGACTATACTACTTATGTGTTCTAAAGAAATAAAATCGATTCTTCCCCCTATAGCCACAAATGGCATGCTTACCATCACGCTCAATAATCTGCGCTTCTATGCTCACCATGGCGTGTTGCCCCAAGAGCGTGAGGTTGGCGCTGAATTTGTGCTCAACCTGTGTTTATATATTGACGAGCAAGACGCACAGGGTGCCCTTTTTTCCGACCAACTGAACGATACGATTAACTATGCCGAAGCTTACGAAATAGTTTCGCAGCAAATGCACATTCCCTCAGCCTTGCTTGAACATGTTTGTGCACGTATTGCAAAATCACTGATTCGCAAATTCGACACGTTGCGCAAGGTGGATGTTTCGCTTACCAAATGTATGCCCCCAATCAATGGATATACGGGACAAGGCGTTACGGTGAACTATTCGATGCAACGCGAACTTGTGGCATGGGACTTTGATGGAACGATTGCGGACACTTCGGCTGGCATTATCCGCACCATGACTGCCACCTTCCACGAAATGGGATGGGAAAGACCTTCGGATGCTGAGATTTGTCGCACTATCGGACTTCCACTTGTTCAAAGCATTGCACAATTAGCTCATCTTGATGCTGAGAGCGAAATGAATATGAAAGCCGTCGACACGTACCGTCGTTTGTTTGAGGAGGTGGGAAATAAGAATGTGACGCTCTTCCCTGGCATTAAAGAGGAGATGGAACGTCAACACCGCAGCGGACGTTTTGTTGCTATTGCCACAAGTCGAGGCCATGAGTCTGTTGATTCACTTTGTCGCGACTTAGGCATCCGTCATTGCATCGATTATATTGTGGCATGCGAGGATGTGTCTACGCACAAGCCCCACCCTGCTCCCATTCAGCTACTGTGTCAACTTTCTCATGTGCATCCATCGGATGTGACCGTGATAGGCGACACAACATTCGATATTCTTATGGGGCGTAATGCACAAGCAGGGCATTGCATCGGTGTGGCATGGGGCAACCATAGTACCCAGGAGTTGTTAGATGCAGGGGCAGACCGCATGATAGAGAGGTTTTAAAATAATTAGGGTGGTTCTGAAAGTCAATAAAGTCTTTCAAAACCACCCTAAAAAATTACACTACCATAGAATTAGTCGGTCATGTCGTTGCCCGTAGTGTCTTGATTATTGTCGCGCACAATGCTCGATGCACTGCCATCAAGTGGAATTTCGATAGAGAAGGCAGGACCTTCTCCTACACCTACCTGACCAATCTGTGCACCCAAACGAATGGCGTGTGCATCGCTCTTTTCACTGTCAAAAGCCATACCAAGCAATACAGTTCCTTCGGATTCTCCCCCAGTTGTGAGGAATGCAGAAAAAGCCTCCTTCGTATAGCTTTTGCTGAAAAACGCTGCGTTATCGCAGGTAATCACCACATCTACACGATTGTCATAGAACTTTTTTCCTAATTCGTCTGTCACAAGAGGCAAGGTCTTGTCTGCAGCACGATTGATAGATATTTTGTAGTTTTTGCCACCCAATTTAGCTGTGTACGAACTTTGCTGACCAGGTTCTGCATAAGGGGCATCCGCATTCAACGCAGTTTGTGTGCTATCAGCACCATCTGCTTTATCGTGAGTCTTATTTCCACCACAACTTGTGGCTGAAGCTATGAGCAAAAAGGTCATAGCTGAGATTAAAACGTGTTTCATTTGGGGTATAAGCATTGTTTTAGATGCAAAGTTAATGTAAAACTTTGCGCATTCAAAACCGAAATGCGTGAAATGTTGAAGATTTATCCGTAATTTTGCCAAAGAACTACTCTTTAAGGCTGATTCTAATAATTTAGAGAAGCCTCTTTACATATTCTACAAAATGAAACAACGCTTTTTCACCCATATCACATGTTGGTTGTTGGGCATTTGCTTTGCGACTCTCTTTGGGGGATGTAGCAAAAGCAAACAAACGTCCACCTTGCCACAGTCTCAATCATCCGACACAACCACTGCCGTAGACTCTATGCGCCAGTTGGTTATGACGGTTAGGGGAAGTGCCCGATTGTATGTTACCGAAATGCGAATTCACAAACTCGTTACGCATACCGACGAGCCTGTGCTAAAAGGTAAGGTATTGGGCATGCCCGTAAACGTGCCTACTCGCATTGGCAAACGACGTTTGCTCATCCCTATCGACGTAACACTAAAGGCTTATATAAACTTTGAGGAGTTTTCTGAGGCTAATGTGGAGCGCACCGACAGCAGTTTAATAATCACACTGCCCGACCCTCACGTAATTGTTTCGGCATCAAAGGTTGATAATCAAGGCACACGCCAATTTGTAGACTTGGCACGATCAAGATATACGGATGCCGAAATTGTGAATTTTGCCAAGCAAGGCGAAGATAGCATCGTGAGCCACATGTCGCAATATGGCATTGAGGAGGAGGCACAACGCAGTGCTGCCCGTCAACTCTTGCCCATATTGTTGCGCATGGGCTATAAAGAGCAACAGGTAATGGTGCGCTTTCGCAAAACGTTCACCGACAACGATTTTTATATTATCACAACCAAGCAATGAAACAGACTGATAAGAAATCACATACAAAGTCAAACAACATCAATTGGCGCAACATCTTTATGAGCGTCGTGCGCTATTGGTGGGTAGCAGCCATTGCGATAGCTTTGGTTGCCGTGACAATACTCTATAAAAATATAGCCGACAATCCGCCTATCACGCTTAAAGTGGAGCGTAATACTCACATTGACGTTACCCCCGAACAAATTCAGGCTGTGCGTGATATTGGGCAATGGGAGTTTCTTTCGGTTAACACGGAGGAAATGGTTGAATGGCACCGACGCCGCACGTTGGGTGCCGACCACCTGGTGCGCATTTACCAAGGCACGTTACGAATGGGCATAAACATGGAACATGCTACGAATGATTGGTTCACATCACTCCCCGACTCTACGGCACGTCTTAAACTCCCTCCCATCGAACTACTCGACAACAACTTTATTGACGAAGCACGTACTCGTTCGTTCTATGAACACGGCACCATTCCTGCCGATGTGCTCGACAAACTTTATGCCGAAGCACAACAAAAGATGCGCAAGCGTTGTCTTACCCCACAAAATATGCAAACTGCCGAAAGAAATGCGCGTCAACAGTTCGAACGCATCTTTAAACAAATGGGATTTAAACGTGTAGAAATTAGTTTTTTAAAAGAATAACGGTTTATCCTATAACCTAACAACCCCTTATATTCCCTTAGCCCTTTATGAAACAACTCCCCTTCATCGTTCTAATATTAACCCTGCTCACTGCCTGCCACAAAGACACGGACGACCCCGAAGCAGCCAACAAACAAGCACGACGCACCGTGTTAGTATATATGACAGCACAAAACTCTTTAGGCAGTGGACGTTGGCATAGGGCAGATTCTGCCGAAATTATGTATGGACGACAATACATACCTAACAACGACCGTATGTTGGTATATGTAGACGATGCACATGCACCTCGTCTTTATCGCATTGCCCGACAATGGGACAAGCCACAACTCATTAAACAATGGACACGCGACGTATGCTCTACCTCGCCCAACCAATTTGCAGAAGTTGTAAAGATGATACAAACTGACTTTCCGTCTAACGAATTGGCTCTCGTTATGTGGTCGCACGCTGATGGTTGGTTGCCTGCTACAAACAAAAATTATGCCGACTTTGAGTCTGCCCCCACCTCTTCCCTTCCCACTCCTTCGTCGTATGGCATAGACAGTGGTCCCACAGGAGGAATGAGCGACAAAGGCGCACAAATGGACATAACCGACATGTCTAAAGTTTTGCAACAAAATGGTGTACACTGCAAATACATTCTCTTTGATTGTTGCTTGATGCAAAACCTCGAAGTAGACTATGCCCTACGCCATGTAACAGACTATGTCATAGCCTCGCCCATGTCGATAGCAAGCCCTGGAGCTTACTACACCCACCTGATGCAAAACGGATTATTTGCTGCCAATCCACAAATCATAGCAAAGACCTATTGCGAGGACGTGCTAACCGACGTACAAGGGGTATATGGTGACTTTGGCATTGCCATCTCTTGTGTACGCACCGACCAACTACAACCCTTAGCCGATGCGCTAAAAACTGCGTTATCTGCCCAAAAACTTTCTACCAATACATACCCCGACATGACGAATGTATTGGCATACCAAACCTATACAAGTCGCTACTATTATCGCCCACATAACTACGATGCCTTGCAAGCCATCGAACGTATTGTGCCCCAAACCTATCGGGCTGATGTGGTGCAACAATTAAATAATGCGGTTGTATGCCACTACGCCACAAACCGCATTTGGTTAGGTCCATACATCACAAACGGATATGCCACAATGCCCACCGACACAAACCGCTTTTGTGCCGTCAGCATGTTTATTCCCCAAAACATTTACAACGAAAATGCCTCCCAATGTCCCTATGGCAATCTCAACGCTGCATTTCTAAATACTGAATGGGGAAAGTATGTGTTTGGGGAGGAGTAAAAGAGAATTTATAATATCATTTTTACAACAAACATATAATTAATGCGCAACCATAAACACATTTGCTTATGATTGCGCATTTTTGCTATACCATATACCCTTAAATCAAATAGCCATACCCACGCAAAATATGTGATACCTTATCCACATTTTTTTTGTTCCATAAGAATGATGTAATTCTCGGCACGGACTATATATTTTCTCTTATATCTTCTTAATAACAAAACTAATCTCTTCTAAAAATATCGCGAGTATACACCTTGTCTTCAACATCCTTCAAGCAGTCGTCAAAGCGATTCGCAATAATAGCATGGCTCTGAGCCTTAAAAGCCTCCAAGTTATTTACCACCTTGCTACCAAAGAACGTAGTGCCATCTTCGAGCGTAGGCTCATAAATAATAACCTCAGCACCCTTTGCCTTCACACGCTTCATGATACCCTGAATAGCCGACTGACGGAAGTTGTCAGAGTTCGACTTCATCGTCAAACGATATACACCAATCACACAAGTGCCAGGTTCACTACCAAACTGATTATTGCTTGAATAGTCATACCATCCAGCCTTGCGCAACACAGCATCAGCAATATAATCCTTGCGCGTACGGTTACTCTCCACAATCGCCTCAATCAAGTTTTCAGGCACATCCTGATAGTTTGCAAGCAACTGTTTCGTGTCCTTAGGCAAACAATAACCACCATAACCAAACGAAGGATTGTTATAGTGCGTACCAATACGTGGGTCCAGACCTACGCCTTCGATAATAGCCTTAGAGTCAAGGCCCTTCACCTCAGCATAAGTATCCAACTCATTAAAGTAACTCACACGCAAGGCAAGATAAGTATTTGCAAAAAGCTTCACAGCCTCAGCCTCCTTCATGCCCATAAAGAGCGTGTCAATATCCTTCTTAATAGCCCCCTCTTGCAAAAGGGCAGCAAAAGTCTTTGCAAAATTCTCAGCCTCAGGATTACCAATCGCAGCAATTGCAGCATTCTCCTCCTCCCAAGTCTTATTCTCGTCAGTAGGGAGAGGTTTCGGGTAACCCACAATAATACGCGAAGGATAAAGGTTGTCATAAAGCGCCTTACTCTCACGAAGGAATTCTGGCGAGAACAACAAATTAAAGTGCTTACCCTTCAAGGCAGGGTCAGTTAAAAACTTCAAAGCATACTTCACATACAAGCTACGCGTATAACCCACAGGGATAGTCGACTTAATCACCATCACCGCCTCAGGGTTCACCTCCAACACAAGGTCAATCACCTCCTCCACATGCGAAGTGTCAAAATAGTTCTTCACAGGGTCATAGTTCGTAGGAGCAGCAATCACCACAAAGTCAGCGTCAGCATAAGCCGCCTTACCATCGAGAGTAGCCACCAAATTCAGTGGTTTCTCAGCCAAATACTTTTCAATATAATCATCCTGAATCGGAGAAATTTTGTTATTCAGTTTTTCCACCTTTTCAGGTATCACATCAACAGCTGTCACATGATGATGTTGAGCGAGCAAAGTAGCAATGCTCAAACCCACGTAGCCAGTACCAGCTACAGCAATTTTTAAGTCTTTAAAATCGCGCATAATATACTTATGGTTGTTTTATTTTTATTGAAAGAATACGAATCCCTATCAAGAGAAAAGTTTAGAATCCGCCATTAAAATAAGCCCGAGCTTGCACATAACTTGGTTCATAATAAGCACTTGCATTATAGTTATCATAGAGATCGTTATATGTAATCGGTTCATCATCATATTATTTGTTTGTCATAACGTATAATACGATTGATAAGTAAGAGTTTGAATCCTTTCAGTCATTATTCAAGGAGATTCTTCGTTTCAGGGGATAAAATTATAAAATTCCAACGAGACCACACCACTTTTTTCTCTGATATTTTCATATTTCCCCATATTGTCACAAATTTCCCCTCAAAATTCAGTAATCCTCCCCCAATTATCGTGCCGCTCCTCCGAATTAATTCAAAAAAGTAACCAAGCATACAAGTGAAACCCTTCACTTCACACACCTGGTTACCCTTTATATCATTAGCCGCTTCAGTTCCCTAAATCAGTTATTAGGATCAAGCGGAACATTTACTTCTGGTTCATCCGTGATATCAAAGTTAAAACTACCCGTTACACTTGAGTCAAAGAAATTACCCTCAGCTCGCGTATCACGCCCCATCTTAAAAGGCACATTATTCAATGTACGCGTATAGAGCACCTTATCATCAGCACCCAACATCTTAATAGTTACATTCAATTTTTGTTCAACTGAAGTAGTAGGAAGCAACACATTCGTTTTTATTTCTTGTCCATCGAACGAACCATTTTCAGGAAGAGTAACAGTATTTACATATGTCAATTCTTCTTTAGTAAAGCCCGCAGCAACAAATTTAATCGGATTTGTCGCTGTTGTATGACCTGGATTAACCTCAACCTGCACCTTCTTCACATCTGTAGGATATGTATCCGTAGGTTTCATTATAAAAGTTGAAGATTTTCTCTTGCCGAAATTTATTGTAATACTCTGTGAAGCATTATCTTTAACCACAACAAGTACACCAACCACATAAAAAGCTCTCGGTACTTTTGATTCCTTAAGCAACATTGTCCTAACTGTTTCAATATAAGCAACTGGCGAACTCACATCACTTGCCTCATGCGCTACTGCCAAAAGTTTATACTCACCAACAGGCAATTTTAACTTTGCATGGTCAAAGTCCGCGTCATTTTCTTTTATCTTTTCCACACTAGTCACGAACTTTTCAGTATGGGCATCAAACACTTTAAGAGCTATACGCGTCACCCCTGCTTCAGTCGTAGTTGCACGCGACTTTACGTTCATGGGAGATTCAGGCAAGACCGAAACATCAAGTCCACCAAAAGTTATCTCTACAGGCACCAAATCCAAATTCTCTTCCGCAATAGGAAGCGAATCCGAAGAACAAGCTGCAAAACCCATCAAGGCAAGCAGACTAGTAAGAAATAGGAAGAATTTCTTTTCCATTTTTTTAAATTTTGAAGTTATTAAAAAATGTTTTCAACCCAACAAATCCACCTCACATTCAAACATCATTTCGATGAATTTTTAAGTTTCATAACCACCTCCGAAACAAGGCGCAAATGATAATTCGTAACACTCGCCCCCGCCTCTTTAATACCGTTATAACTAGCACCCGACTTCAAACTATAAGTCTCCGTCGCATCACTACAAAGATAACGCACATTGTTACCCTTTTCATCCACCGTCATCAACGGACTACCACCAACCGAAACCATAAGGTTGTCCATCGTTTCAGCAGACGATAAATAAAGTTTACGTATAAGAGAAGCCTCCTCACTATTAGGAATACGCCATTCCACAATATCATCCTCAGAATACCTTTTTGCAAGAGTACTTGCCATATCTGGCATAGAGGAATAAGCTGAACGCACATTCTCACACTCATCACGCGACAACAGCCATACACGAGCCGTCCCATTATAAAGAGGACTTACATTTAACACCAAATGATTCTTCCACAAAGTCAGGGCTTTCGGAAACTCATCCACCTCCTGCACATAATTCTCATCAGGCTTTTCAGATACGTTACCACTCACATCAATATAAGTCGTACCCTTCTCCGAAAATTCAAAAGCCAAAGAAACAGCAGCCCCCCATTTAGCAGGCGACACACTCCCCGTCACATTCACCACACCATCCTGCAAAGAGCCATTCAACACATAAGGTGTACCAACCTTCAAAGCAGAAGCCAAAGACACCTGAGCAAACTTCTCACCCTCAGCATCATTATAGGCAATCGTAAAAAGCGTCTGATTTCCCGAAGTCGGAAAAACATATACCTCACCCGATTTCCAAATACCTTTATCCCGATCAAGTACAAGAGGCACAACCGCCTGCTTACTACCCATATTCTCACCAGCAAACGTCACACCCTCAAAAGGCGTAGACACCGATACATAAGCATAAGTACACTCATCAGGCAAACCCTCAAGCGTAAAGTTCAAAGACGCCATCATATAAGCCATTCTCATATCAAGAGTCCCCGATTTGCCTGTAGGAGTAATAGAAGCAACTGCCATCTGCAAAGGATTACTTGCCACATATCCCTTAGCCATATTCCGCACGTTGTCCACAACCTCATCAGCCACCTTAGGTGACTTAGCAGTAATAGGCGATGATATAGATGGAGCAGCCGAAAAACTAAACACATCCTCATTAGCCGAAACTGCCACCACGTACGACAGTACAGATGACGGTAAACGCAGCGAAACCGTTTCTTGCGCTGACTTAATCAAATTATTCGATTTCAAGTTTCCATTTTCAGCGAACGCATAAACCCTTATCGGATACACATTTTCCTCTTCCGAAGCAGCCCTAGCCTTCACACTCACAGTAGAAAGTTTCTCACTCCCTACCTCATTCTCATCATCATCTATTATATCAATACTTCCGCAAGCAGCCAAAAGCAATACTAGGGAAAAGGAAAAAACAATCTTGAAGATATTTTTTACGACACTCTCATTCATATTAATTTATTAATATTAAATAATTCCTCGGCATACAAAATTACTCTGCATTCAAATAGAACAACTCCATATATTTCTCAGAATCATGTAGTTTATTTTTATAAAATTCTCATTTAAAGAAAAATTTCACGTGGGCAAATATACACTTTTAAATTATTTACCTAAAGTTTTTAAACAAAAAAAATAAATATTCCTTCAAAATACTCCATTTTTACCACTAAATATCCCAAATACACCACTTCATTTCACCGTTTTCGCCCAATTAAAAGAACAAAATTCAAAGTACTCTTTGCAAAATCAACCCCCAAAAAACAAGCATCTTGATAAAACAAACAATTTGCGTGAGCGTGCTGCAAATGCGCTGCAAAACTCGTGCAAACGAGAGAAAAGAAAACTTACATTCTTTTCCGAGTGCAGCCTACCTTATTAAAAGTTTGTGTTTTTACTTGTAAATACCAAATGTAGTACCTCAAAAACTACAAATGAAATACAGCAAAAAATACAAATGAATTGCCACAAAAGTTAGTTCTAAATTACCACAAAAGTTAGTAATAAAACAACGCAATTCATAGTATTAAATATCCACAAATATCAGTTTTTGCTTGCATATATAACTGAATATCACTAACTTTGCACACATAAACAAATCACGGTTACAATATGAGCTATTCACATAGAATTGCAGACCTTCAACTGGCAGAGCGTCTTGAGGCTTTTGGGGCTGTACTAATAGAGGGCCCTAAGTGGTGCGGAAAGACAACAACTGCGGAACAAATGAGCAAAAGTGTCATTAAGATGCAGGACACGGAGATGCAGGAAGAATACGCTGCAACTGCTGCCTCAAAACCATCATTGTTGTTGATGGGTGAAACTCCTCGTCTTATAGATGAATGGCAGGATGCTCCTGTGCTTTGGGATGCCGTGCGTACTATGGTAGACAAGCGTCAGGTTCCAGGCCAATTCATTCTTACGGGGTCTACTGTTGTAGACAGAAGTAAAATACATCATTCTGGTACGGGTAGGATTTCACGAATGAAGATGTTGCCAATGAGTCTATGGGAGTCAGGAGAGTCTAACGGAAAAATTTCACTTAAAGAATTGTTTGATAATAAAGACTTAGACATAGACGGCATCACTTCAAATATGAAGATTGAAGACTTGATTTATGCTGCTTGTCGTGGTGGATGGCCTGCATTTCTAAATATGAAGAGTGATAAGGCAAAGCTACTTATTGCACGCAACTATGTTGATGCCATTTGTCGTGACGATATCTCAAGAGTGGATGGCGTACAAAGGGATGAACGGACAACTCGTGCAATATTGCGTTCGTATGCCCGTAACATCTCAACATTGGCAAAGAATACCGCTCTGTTAGCTGATGTAACAACCTCTGGGGAAGTTTCACTTTCTATGAGTGCGTTTGAGGATTATGTAACCTCCCTCAACAAATTGTTCGTTATTGACAACATCGAAGCATGGTGTCCTGCAGTCCGAAGCAAGACTGCAATTCGAAGTGGTATAAAACGAGCTTTCGTAGACCCGTCCATTGCAATTGCATCATTAGGACTTTCCCCAGAAGCATTGATGACGCAGCTCAAAACCTTTGGTTTCATCTTTGAGCAAATGTGTGCACGAGACCTTCGGGCTTACACTCCAGGTTTTGGCAATCATCTGTCATACTATCGCGACCGCTACGGACTGGAAGCCGACTTGGTGCTTCATCTTGACGATGGACGCTATGCTCTGATAGAGTGCAAACTTGGCAGCCGTGATATAGAAGAAGGAGCCAAACATCTTTTGGAAATTAAACGACTCATTCAAGTGCATAATGAGACAGAAAAGCAGGTGCCGCTGCGCGAACCCGACCTGATGATTGTCATGACAGGCGGCAGCATGGCTTACACACGCCCTGACGGAGTCAAAGTCATACCGCTTGCTTGTTTGAAAGATTAAAAAACAGAATAGGATATGGGGTATGCCAGTTCCACTTTCTTAAAGATTGGCAAGAAGCGTAAGGACATTGCCCAATTCCTCAGCATTGTATTCGAAGCTTACTTCCCTGGTGGTAAAGGACTCGTGTATAAGAAGATGCCTGGAGCGAAAGGTTAGTTGGACGAATTCGTAATGGTAAACATATTGGTCAATCTACATCAAATGTGATAGTCATTTTTAGAGTTTGTCAGTAACAATAGTCAGCCACACCCCATAATTGAATTATGTTTCAATTTAACGAACTAAAAAATTATAAATTGTCAGACATAAAGTCTGTTTCTTAAAAATAAACATTATTTTTGTAATAGTCTAATTTATAAACAAGGTCAGTTACCTACATACAAATATTAAAGTAATTATGCCTCAAACTCAAAACGCAACCATACGATACAAAGTCCTTGACAGATGCTTTAAGGATTTCCGTCACCGATACTACATCGATGACCTTATTGATGCATGTGCCGAAGCTTTGTTTGCATACAATGGTAGCGACAGGGGTATTAGCAGGAGAACTATCTTTGACGATATTACATTCATGGAAAGTTCTGCAGGATGGAGTATACCATTAGAACGTTTGAAAGACGGCAAGAAGGTTTATTATAGATATGCGAACAGAGACTTTTCAATCTTTTCAAACGAACTTTCTGATAACGAACTTTCACAGATAAAAACTACGGTTGATGTACTCAGCCGTTATCGCGGTCTTCCCTCCACTGAATGGATAGAAGATGTAGTATCTAACTTGGAATATCGCTTTGGGTTAAAACCTCACAACACAAACGTATTATGTTTTGACCAGAACGAGAGACTAAAAGGGATAGAATACCTGTCGAAAGTAATAGATGCAGCTTCACATCAACAAACCGTTTTAGTGAGATATCAAGCCTATGGAACAGACTCAGTTGACTGGATTATCTATCCTTATTATATTAAGCAGTACAACAACCGATGGTTTATGTTCGGACTTAACAAGCAATATGGAACAATATCAAACATCCCTCTTGATCGAATTTGCGAATTGGAATTATCAGACATCTCGTTTGTCAAGAATGAAACGATAGACTTTGAACATTACTTTGACGATATAATCGGTGTTACCATTCCACCTCCAGAAGTACAAAAGGAACATATTGAATTAGAGTTCGACCCGAAACGATTGCCTTATATAATATCAAAACCGATACATGATAGCCAAGATATTGTAGACAAAGAAAAAGGTATTATCTCTATTGATGTTCGTCCTAACAAAGAACTCGAGTCTTTGATTCTCTCTTTCGGACCACAGGTTAAAGTACTGTCTCCAGAGGATTTTCAGAAGCAAATCAAAGAAAAAATAGAAGAAAACGCAAAAAAATATTTTTAGTGCAGTTAGACTGCATAGATACATACTACCTTTGCACTCGAAATCAAAAAACGAAATGAATATGAACAACAAAATAGGATTTTCCAACTTCCGCAAATTTGCTAAATTCCCCGAGATTGATCTTGGAGATATTACTATCTTGGTAGGTGGCAACAACTCTGGTAAGTCCACATTGGTTAAGGCTTTCTTGCTTTGTGTTGGCAACTTGCGCATGATGCGCATGAGTGACCGCCGTCGTGAAAATCGGAATAATATATTCGGCTTCACCAAGCCGATGTTCCGATTTGATGCGAATATATATCATGATGTAAAGGTCAAGACCTTCGCTCGTGCCATACATAACAAGCCAGTGGCAGATTGTGATGGAGGCTGTGCATCGTTGCCTTCATATATAACATTCAAGTTCGCTTTGGGGATGTTTGAATTCCAGTTTGTTGTGGCAGGCAACCGCGATGAAGAGCTCACCTATGGTGATGTTCTGTCAATAACTGTTGTTGACAAAGAGCAGAAAATCCGTTTCTGCAATGATTACGAGCACGCCACAATGTCTTATGCCGTTCTTGCATCTTCGCAAAATGATGGTTCCAAGAAAGTCGCTCAGGATATTTCCAAGAAAGAAGAAATGGAAAAGGAATATCTTGAGATTGAAAAATCCTTCGAGGCTGCCAGCAACGAGGGGGATTTGGAAAAAATAGCCTCCCTTTCGGAAGAAAAGGAAAAGATTGAAGCTGCATATAGAGCAATCTATGGTATGGATGTGACTCTTGTTGGGGATTTAGAGGAGGTAAATCTTGAGAACGAAGAATCTTCGGATTTGGAGAAAGATGCTGTCTGCTACGATAACCTCCCTTTGGGGTTCGTCTTAAACGAAGTGAACGAGTATGTTGTAATGAATGTTATTTCCAATATCATTGACTTCGCCTCTCATGCCAAGGACAAGGCTCCAAAGTATAAGGAAGGCGAAGACTCAGATTCCTATGATGAGAAAATGAAGGAATATGAGGCGAAAGAAGATGCCAGAAAAGGTATGTATTTGGACATCAGTAAAATGCGCAAGTCAAGAAAAGATCTCGCCTACCTGCTGGACACTCTTAAAGTTGAATACATTCCTGCCCATGCAGTCAATCAAGATGCGTATTACGAAGTAGGCGGCAATGACTTCATGGCTCAAGTTGTTTATGATTACTATCTTGAAAAGATAACACCAGGAGATGCAGAATATACATTCGTAACCGATTGGATGAAAACTTTCGGTATAGGTCATGATTTCTGTGTTGAACCATTGATGGCTGGCGACGTTTACAAACTCACGATAGAAGATGAAGATGGCACCAAGTTGCCACTGGCAGACAAAGGCATGGGGGCTATTCAGATGATGATATTACTTTTGCGTCTCGCCACCATCATACACATCGCTAAATCGAACAGGAGTGTGGCAACAACTGTCGTCATCGAAGAGCCAGAACAGAATCTGCACCCAAAGATGCAGAGCCTGCTCGCAGACCTTCTGGAGAGCATAGCAACAAGCAATGAGTACAAGGTTAAATTCATCATAGAAACTCATTCTGAGTATCTCATTCGCAAGAGCCAAGTATTGGTGGCAAATGCCAACTTCGTTGATGACAAAGACATAGAAGAAAACTGTCCGTTTACTGTCTACTATTTGCCTGCCGACGCTGGAGCCCCTTACCAAATGCACTACAAAACAACAGGTGGTTTTGTAGAAAAATTTGGCACGGGATTCTTTGACGCTGCCACAGAGTCTGATATGGTCATTATTCGTAAAGAGTTTGAACAGAAAAAGAAAAACCGCCAATAGCCTATGTTTACGCTCTATACAACAGAAGACAAACTTACTGAGTTCTGCATTGAAGGCGGAACTTGGTATGACATTATAAGAAATCAAAAGAAAATCTTTGTCTGCAATGATTCTGAAGAAGAAATGTGGGATGAAACCAATAGTGTCCTAATGAATCTCCACCGCGCCGAAATAGAAATAGAGGTGGATAATAAGTTAGCAGAGGATATAAAGAATGATGCCCAAAACGTTCTAAAGTTAGTCAACCCTGCTTATATTTTGGATTATTCAGAACAAGAGGCTGCAGAAATTTCAAAAAAATATGGAGTCATCTTCCTTTCTACCCAAAATACGCCTGAGCCAGCTATTGCTGAAGCCGGTTGGACTCAGGACACATCTGATGATTCAAAAGAACAATCGTGGAGTTATTTCCTTAGTGGCATCAAGACAAAATACAACTCTTTGGTAATCGTTGATAGATATTTCTTCTCCAGTGAACGTGGACGTGGAGAGTCTATGGAAGACTCAAGGTTCAATTTGAGAAGTATTCTGGATGTTTTGCTCCCCCAGGAACAAATGCATAACTTTACGGTAAGTATCATTTTTGATATAACCAAGGCAGACGTGGGGATGCAAGAATTGTCCACAGAAGTAAACAAGATAAAAAAAACATTGGTGGGTCACACTACGTTTGATATGGAACTCATCTCCATTGACAGTAACTGTTACAACTACGACAAGACACACGACCGGTTTATCATCTCTAACTATTTTGTCATTGATGTGGCTCATAAGGTAAAGGCGTTCAAGATAGACAAGACTGTTTTGGCGGAACAAAACATACATTTCAAGTATCTGTATAGTGAAGGAATCAGGGAAAACGACAAGTCGAGCAAGCCTGAGGTTTCTCAAGACAGAGTATTGAAGGCTATCCGTGATGCCCTTCATACCAGCAAGGGAGAAATGCTTCATGCCGCAAATGGTCGGCTGAGTCAAAAAGGAAATTTTCAGCCTAAAAATAGAATATTTAACTTGTAGTGCGGTTAGTCTGCACAGATGATCACTAACTTTGTACTTGAAAGAAGATATATATAAAACAATGGCACAATATAGCAACATACACCGTCCCAATGTGGGGTTTGTTTGGAATATTACTGATGTGGTGCTCCGCGATACATTCAAAAAGAGCGAGATTGGCGATGTCCTCCTGCCTTTCGTCGTTTTGCGCCGCATGGACTGCATCCTCGAACCTTACAACAAGAAGGTGCGCGAGCAGTATGAGAAGTTCAAGGATAAGCTTTCCTCGGAAAAACTCGACCCACTGCTCCGCAAGACAGCTGGCGGACTGAAGTTCTACAACACATCACGTCATACGCTTCTTTCATTGCAGGACGATGCCAAGAACATATCAGTCAACTTTGCCAACTATCTCGCTGGGTTCAACAGTGAGGTGCAGCGCATCTTTGACTGCTTTCAGTTTGACAAGGTTGTGGCACGCCTCACGCGCAACAACTTGCTTTATAGGATGCTCGTCGAGTTAGCCAGTCTTGACTTCTCTCTTGCCAAGGTTGACAATCACGACATGGGATACATCTTTGAAGAACTCATCCGCATTGCCAACGACCAAAGCAACGAGCAGGCTGGTGAACATTTTACGCCGCGTGATGTGATTCGCTTGATGTCTGCCATTCTCTTCACTCCCGATGCCGATGAACTGCGTCAGAATGGCATCATACGCACCATCTACGACCCTGCCTGCGGTACGGGCGGTATGGTGAATGTGGGCAAGCGCTATATCCTGGAGGAAATTTGCGCCGATAGCAAAGCAAAGCCCACAATCAAAACGTATGGCCAAGAACTCAACGAGCAGTCGTATGCCATTGCCAATAGTGAGGCTTTGGTTTCAGGCGAGGATGCCGACAACATTCGCCTTGGCAACACTTTCACAGAAGATCGCTTTGCAGGCAAGCGCTTTAACTATATCATGGCTAATCCGCCCTACGGCGTGACTTGGAGAAAAGACCAAGAGAAAATCGTTGAGGAAAGTCACAATCCCGAAGGCCGCTTCTATGCTGGACTGCCCCGCACCAGCGACGGTCAGTTGCTCTTTGTGCAGCACATGCTCTCGAAGATGAAGCCAGAGGGGAGCCGTGTGGGAGTGGTCACCAATGGTTCGCCGCTGTTCTCTGGCAATGCTGGCTCCGGCGAGAGCAACATCCGCAAATGGATTATTGAGAACGACTGGCTG
>OLYN01000215.1_pt1 | contig 35989 bp, 34 predicted proteins | sample 1674231 | NCBI WGS metagenome assembly OLYN01 (sample SAMEA103958153, study PRJEB25191) | human gut metagenome
GGAAGGAGCTCAGGTAGTCACGGGGCTGCAGCAGGATCCACACGGGGGTGACGGAGGCCACAGCGATGTACAGGCCGACGATGATCATCCACACGTTGTAGCTCAGATAGATGGGGTGCCAGTTCAGGCCGATGATCATGCAGACCACGATACCGATAACACCGATAACGGTGGAGATGCCCAGAGGGGCATTGCGGCGGTATACGAAGAAGCCGAACAGGACAGCCATCACGATGAACAGGATGGAGATGATAGCGGTGGAAGCGTTGGCGGCAGAGGCCTCCAGATCCACCAGACCCTCGGCGGTGTAGGTCGCCTTGAAGGTGTTGGCGACGATGGAAGCGAACGCGGCGACCACCAGGATCAGGGTCAGGTAAGCAAAGGTGATGAACAGCTTCTTGGCCTTGGCACCGATAGCGTCACCGATGACCTCGCCGATGGACTCACCCTTATGACGGATGGAGGCGAACAGGGCACCGAAGTCATGGACACCGCCGAAGAAGATACCGCCGATCAGGATCCACAGCATAACGGGAACCCAACCGAAAACGGCAGCCTGGATGGGACCATTGATGGGGCCGGCACCGGCGATGGAAGAGAAGTGGTGACCCATCAGCACGGGAGCCTTGGCGGGACAATAGTCCTTGCCATCCTCCAGGGTGTGGGCAGGGGTAGGACGGGAGTTATCCACGCCCCACTTCTTGGCCAGCCAGCCACCGTAGAAAATATAACCTACGACCAGCACGGCGCAGCCAATGATAAGGAACAACGCAGCGTTCATACAGCTCTCTCCTTTCTGAATAGCGATTTCTTTTGCTTATGAAACAGGCCTCTTTCGAAAACCTGTGCTGCACTATGTCCGCTGGCGTTGGTGCTGATTTTTTCCTCCGGCAGCACCACCATCGCGGTGTGGAAGTCCATCCAGCCCCAGTAGGACAGCTTGAAGCTCTTGTACAGGCGGCATTTCTTCAGTGCCTTCCGTGCCTCCTCGTCGCAGCTGTCACAGACGAACAGCGCGGTGATGTAGGTGTACATATGGTTGGGGTCGGGCTGGATCCGCGCCATGCCGCGCTCGTAAGCCAGCTTCTCGCACTTCTCGTAGATCTCCTTCGTCAGATGGGGAACATCGAAGAGGTATACGTACTCGAAGCTGTTTGCCTGCCACAGCTTGGCCTTTCGGGAGAGGACGTACTTCTCGGCGGTGGCGTAGAAGTCCATGGTGGCTGCCAGAGAGTGCTCGGACTCTTCGCAGCGGTTCACGTCGTAGCTGCCGGCATACACGTCGCACAGACGCTCGACGGCTTCTTGTCGGGTCATAACGGCTCCTCCTTTTTTCATAACGGTTTCTTAACACGGAAAGCGTTTTTTAAGGGGTCTTTCACAGTTAAAACCACGAAAGTACCCCAAGGGAAAAGTTACGTTTCCGTAAAATAACCACAAAAACGCGCCTGTTTCAAAGACCACTTCTAATATACGCCGCCCTTTTTCAAGTTTCAAGACGCAAAATGAACAATCTTTGAACGACAAGAACGTATATATTTTTGGTTGTTTTGTGCAAAAAACTGTGGTTCTGCGAAAACATTACCGCAGCGTAGTGCCTTTTTCGCGAAAAGTCCGAAATACCGTGCGGGAAGGCGGTTGCAGAGGGCTCCGCTTCCGCCCCGCCGGCGGGGGATGCGCCGCACCCCGTTTTTCGTCAAACCGCCCAAAAGGACGCGAAACGCCACCCTGCCGGATGGCGTTTCGCGTCCTTATTGATCATCCCAGATGGCGTTTGAAGTTGCCGCCCACGCGGACGCCCTCCTGCATCACGTAGAAGGCATCGGGATCCACGTCGTGCAGCACCTGCCGCAGCGTGTCGATCTCGTACTTGGACAGGCACACGCACAGCACCTGCACGTCGTCCCCCGTCCAGCCGCCCTGCGCCGTCCAGCTGGTCACGCCGCGATCCAGCTGCTCCATGATGTAGCGGGGCAGCTCCGGGTCGTTCTTCTTGGTGAAGATCAGCAGCTGCACCGCCACGTTCTGCCGGTGCAGCCTGTCCAGGAACAGATTGCTCAGCACGTTGTACATAGCGGAGTAGATGGCGGTGGTGGCGTCGAACAGGAAGAAGCACAGGGTATACAGCCCCGCGTTGAAGGTGATGGAGAACCGCCCAACGGTGAAGCGGCTGCCGCGTTTGCTCAAATACAGCCCCAGAATGTCCAGCCCGCCGGTGGAGCAGCCGCAGCTGAGCACCAGACCGCCGGCAAAGCCCACCAGAATACCGCCCACCATGCAGCTGGTGAGCAGATCCGGTATCACCGGCGTGGCGGGGGAGGGGATGATTGCCAGAAACAGGGAGTTGGCGGCGGTGCAGATGGCCGCCTTCCAGAAAAACGTCCGCCCCAGTGCCCGGAACGCCAGCAGGAACAGCGGCACGTTCACGAAGAAATACAGTACACCTGCCAGATCGAAGGACAGATCCAGCGCGAACGCCCGCTGCAGCAGGGTACGCACCACCTGACACAGACCGTAGGCTCCGCCGCCGTATAGCCCGTGGGGCACGATGAACACATTGATGGAAAACGCCAGCAGCAGTCCGCCCAGCAGTCCGCCCACCAGCCGCAAGCCCTTGGTGTGCAGCAGTTTTTGATACATGGAATGATCCCTCTCTCCCTCGCCGCATCGGCGGCGAACACATAGATGGCAATATAATAGGTGGCAGAGGCGGAAAAGTCAAGCCTTTCCCGCCTCTGCGCCGCGTTTTTTCTCACAGGCTGTATTTCAGGCACCGCTCCAGCCGCTGAAACGACCGCCGCAGGGAGCGGGAAACGGTGGATTTGTTCACGCCCAGCGCGTCGGCGATGTCCGTCACGGACATATTATGATATATGTATAGCTCCAGCATCTCCCGCTGGCGGGGCGTCAGCTCCGCCGCCACGGCGCGGGGCAGGTTCCGCAGCAGACGGTGACGGCGCGAGCCGTTGTCGCCCGCCTGCTCCCGCAGCCACGCCTGCAGCCCCGCCCGATCCATAATGTCATATCCGGTACTCACGGTAGCCATAGAAGCTCCTGTCGTAGTACCGCTCCGTCAGCCCGGACAGCTTGCGGCACTGGGTCAGCAGCGGTCTTAGCTCCTCGATCCGTCGCCGTAGGCGGCGCGCCTCCTCCGCGTCCTCCGTCTGCCGCAGGCACAGCCGCAGCTCCGACAGCCGCCCGGAGAGCTGCGCGGCACTCTCGTCGTACAGCACGGAGATCTCTTGTAATGTCATGGTATTCTCCCCCTCTTTTGTGGTTTTTGCCCGCCTCCGCAGGCGTGGTATGCCTTTGAAGCGATGAATTTCTCCTTTCTGATAAACTTTCTTGTTGACAATGTGGGGAACGTCTGCTATAATACGGTTCGCTGGTGAGATGCTGGTGTAGCTCAGCTGGTAGAGCAGCTGATTTGTAATCAGCAGGTCGGGGGTTCGAATCCGTCCACCAGCTCCAATCGAATACCCGTATATCTGGGGGATTTCCCGAGTGGCCAAAGGGGACAGACTGTAAATCTGCTGGCAACGCCTTCGGTGGTTCGAATCCACCATCCCCCACCAAAAACCGTCTTGCGTAAGCAGGGCGGTTTTTTTGTTGCGTCCTCCGCCGGCAAGGAGTATACTGTTCATACCATCGATTAACAAGAGCTGCCCTTGTTAACCGATGGTACCAACCACCGTTAGAAAGGAGCAACTCCCATGAAAAAACTGTCCCTGCTTCTTCTCACGCTTTCTCTGCTTTTTACCCTCTGCGCCTGCGGCGCACCCGCCGACACCTCTGGCGACGGCTCACCGCTGGACGGTATCCCGGAGGTGTGCCGCGTTTATGACGACTATCTTGACTGGTCACCCATCGCCGATACCGACAGTTCCCTGCCGCTGGCATCCTCTGCCAAGCGTGGCGCGCCGGATCGCATTCCTTTGTGGCATGAGGGCACGTTCTCCCAGCTGGGCGGCAGCGACGGACTGTCCATGGCGGAGCTGACCGGCGGCAAAGCCACGGAGGAGGGCGCGTATGGACGCTTCTGCTGGGGAGGTCAGTTATACCACTGCATCCACGTCCGCGCCGCCGACAGCTTCATCCCCGGTCTTTGCAGTGACTCCGGCGGCATCCTGTGGCTGGAGATCGAGGGCGACTGCCGCGCCGATAACGGCACCGGCGACGGTGTCGGTCTGTTCGCCGGTTTCGATACCGTGGTTATCACCGGGGGCGGCAAGCTGACGCTCACCCAGCCTTTGGAGACGGGCGGCTGCGGGCAGTCGTGGCCTGCGCTCATCGTGGATGGCGCGGATGTGGTGACACCCTATCTGTTCCTCGCCGCCAACGGCGACGGGGAACACACCGCCAATCTTGTGGTGCGCTCCGGCAGCCTTACGGTGTCCGAGGGTGCCTTTGTCACCGGCGACATCTGTGTCACCGGCGGCGCGCTCTCTGTGAAGTTCCTTACGGACTGTCCTCGGATGGTCTGCTGGGGCGGCGTCGTCTCCATCGCCGACAGCTGGAATGTCAGTTCAGAGCACCCTGACATGATCCCCACTGTGCTGCTGAACGGCGGCACGCTGAACGCCGAAGGGTGGATCGACGAACGCTGCGAGTATCAGCTATGGCGGGGCTCCATCACCGCCCCTAACCTTGACGTCCTGCCGGGAGTTCACCCGCTGGGCGACAGTGTAACGATCATCGACCCCCAAGGCTGACCGTAAAAACGCCCCCTTTGCCGCTGCGCCCGACCGGTGCGGCGGCTTTTTCTGTGCCAACATTCTTGTGACACCTCCCTCGCAACGCCAAGAAACTTGTTGTTGACGCTACTGTATCACAAGAATCTTGTGATGTCAAGCCTAAAATCACAAGATTCTTGTGATTTGTGGTTGACAAAACCAAGTTTTCAGAGTAGTATACTGTCAAGAGCTGTCGAATCCTGTCGAGGGATGTCGAACTTTGTCGAGGGGGTGATCTCGTGTCCTTTGGAGAGCAAATGCGCCGCCGGCGCGAGGAGCTGGGGCTGACCCGCCAGCAGCTGGCGGACAAGCTGGGTGTGTCCGTGTCCGCCGTGGGCAACTACGAAACGGGCGTCAGCGCGCCCAAGGAGGGCGTGCTGCTGCGGCTTTTTGACGCACTGGACGCCGATCCCAACTATCTGTACCGGGGCAGCTACCGTGCTGCCGCCAGCCACAGCGACGAGGAGCACCGCCTTCTGGCGAAATACCGCCAGCTGCCTCTGTCCGGACGCCAGACCGTCTGCACGCTGGTGGACGCCCTGCGGGAGATGACCGACGACCTGTCCGCCGCCGCCTCCTGCGGCGAGGATCGCACGATCCCTCTCTATACCTCCCCTGCCGCCGCCGGCTTTGCCGCGCCGGTATTCGGCGAGGACTACGAGCTGCTGCCCGTCACCGGCGACGTGCCCCCCGGCGCAGAGCTGGCCGTCCGCATACAGGGCGACTCCATGTCCCCCGCCATCGGCGACGGCGCGGTGGTCTACGTGAACCACGACCCCCTGCAAAACGGCGATGTGGGCATTTTCTGCGTGGACGGCGATATGCTGTGCAAGCAGTATTACCGAGACGGCTTCGGCATGGTCTACCTGTTCTCCCTGAACCGCCTCCGCGCCGACATGGACGTGGTGTTTCACCGGGGCAGCGGGCGGAGCCTCACCTGCTTCGGGCGCGTCATGCTCCACAACCAGCCTCTCCCGGAGGGACACCTATAAAAACACAGCAGCCCGCCTCATGCAAGGCGGGCTGCTGCGTGCAGTCCTTACAGTATAAATCCCCCGTCGCAGGTCAGCACCTGCCCGGTGACGAAGGACGCTCTCTCGTCCGCGAAGAAGCTGACGGCGGCGGCGATGTCCTCCGGTGTGCCCAGCCGCCCCAGCGGCGTCTCCTCCACCAGCTGCGGCACGATCTCCTGTGGCAGCGCGGTGAGCATATCCGTCTGGATAACACCCGGAGCCACGCAGTTCACCCGTATGCCCGTGGGGGCAAGCTCCGCCGCCAGCGACCGGGTCAGCGCGACCACCGCGCCCTTGGTGGCGGAATACGCCACCTCGCAGCTGGCACCCCGCAGCCCCCAGATGGACGCGATGTTCACGATGCAGCCCTCGTGCTCCCGCAGCATGGGGGGCAGCACCGCCTGCACCGCGTGGTACGCACCGTCCACATTGACGGCGAAATACCGATGCCACATCTCGTCGGTGGTGTCCTGAAACAGTCCCTGTCCCGCCACGCCGGCGTTGTTCACCAGCAGCGATACCTCGCCGAGTTCCCCCTCGATCCGGCGTATCATCTCGTTCACCTGTGCCCGATCCGCCACATCCGCCTGCACGGCGACGGCGCGTCCGCCCGCCGCCCGGATCTCCTCCACCAGTGCTGCGGCGCAGTCCTGCCGCTCCCGGTAGTTGACACCCACGGCGTAGCCTTCCGCCGCCAGACGGCGCGCCACTGCCCGCCCGATACCGCGGGAGGAGCCGGTCACCAGCGCGATTTTCTCCATGGGATCATCCCCTTCTCACAGATTCTCCCCGTGAGTATAGCAAATTTCCGTGGGAAAGGCAAGAAAAGTGTTGACAAACCGGGGCTGATAAGGTAATATACTATCGTTGTCTGCGCGGTTAGCTCAGCTGGTAGAGCACATGCTTGACGTGCATGGGGTCACAGGTTCGAGTCCTGTACCGCGCACCAGAAGCCTTGAAGCCCTTGTGGTTTCAAGGCTTTTTGTTTTCCCACGTGGTTCTACAGTAGTAAGTCGGGGATAAATCTCGAATCCCCTGCTCCACCAAAATGAAAACCACCCTCTTGGGTGGTTTTCATTTTGGTGGAGCGACTTGAGTTAAATCCGAACCGAAGGCCGCCTGAATTTCCGCAAGTGTGATCGTTTCAGTTCCGTCCTTGAAGTTGTAGGTAAAGACCAGCTTATCGTCAAACACATAGATGGAATTGATGAACGTGTCGATGATCTGCTTCTGATACTGCGGGTCGTCTACGTTGCCATACTTGAAGCGGCTGATCCAACTGACTACCTGCTCTTTTGTGTAGCGCGGCCTTGCCATCTGCGCCTGCAATATGGACAGCTTCAAATCTTCCCGCTGTATTTCCAGCTTCTCCAGCCGCTCCTTTGTGGAGGCGGTGAGCACGCCCATCTGAATGGCGTTGAGCATATTGTCAATGGCTTTTTCACATTCAGTCAACTGCTGGCGCATGGCGGGGAGCGAGGTATCTTCCTTTTCCTGCAAGGCTACGATTGCTTCCGCAATGCGGCTGATTTCATCGTCCTGCAATACGCGCTGCACCGTCACAAGAACTGCCGCCCGTTCGATCCAATGCTTTCTGACAGCTTTTCGCTTGCAGCCCAGCTTTCGCTTCGCACCGCCGCATTTGTAGTAATAATGTTTGACGCCCTTTGTGCTGCTGGTTCCGCTTTCCCCGGCCATCAGCCGTTCGCAAGTTCCGCAGAACAGCTTCGTTGTCAGCAGATATTCTTCCGTCGCTTTGGCTTTGGCGGGGGCTTTTTTGTTGAACGCCATACGCCGCTGCACCCGGTCAAACAAGTCATCGTCAATGATTGCAGGGATTCCTTTGGGGATGATCACGCTCCCATACTGGTACTCGCCGATGTACTTCCTGTTTTTGAGGATCAGACTGATCCCTCCGATTTTGAATGCCTTGCCCTTTTTCGTTTTCAGCCCACGTCCGTTCAGCGAAGCCGTGATCTCGCTGATGCTCTCGCCGCTGTCATAGAGGGTGAATATCTCCGTTACCAGCGGGGCGGTCAGAAGATCGACGGCAAGCACACCGTCTGCGCCTACCACATACCCCAGCGGCGTATTTCCGCCGTTGTTTTTGCATTTGAGCGCGTTCTCTTTCTGTCCGCGCTGTATCTTCTCGGACAGCTCAGCGGAGTAATATTCGGCGTAGCCCTCCAGCATGGATTCAAGGATGATGCCCTCCGGCCCGTCGGAGATATTCTCCTTGACGGATACGACCTTCACGCCGTTCTTTTTCAGAATCCGCTTGTAGTGGGCACTGTCATAGCGGTCACGGGAAAAACGGTCAAGCTTCCATATCAGCACCACATCGAACAGCTTTTGCTCGCTGTCCTTTATCATATTTTGAAATTCTGGTCTGTCTGCGGTTCTGGCGGACAACGCTCTGTCGATATAGCTGCGGAGAATGGTGATGCCGTTTCTTTCGGCATACTCCGTACACTCGCGGAGCTGACCTTCGATGGATTCTTCTCGCTGGCTGTCCGAGGAATAGCGGGCGTAAATCACTGCTTTCATTTTGTATCCACCTCCGAGAGCATCTGCACAAGCGTTGCCTTCAATCGTTCGTTCATAGCCGAGCCGGGGTCGAAGCACATTTCCACGAACCGCGCCATTTCGGGATTGTTCAGGCCGAGCTTTACGCAGTTGTTGTAGATCATGCCGTGGGGGTCGTCCGTCCTGCCGAAAATGTAGTCCAGCGACACGTCAAAGTAGTCGGCGTATTTTAGAAAAACCTCCGGGGAGGGCGTGGAATCGTCGATCTCGTACCGGGCAAGGGCGGATTGGGAAACGTCAAATTCCTTTGCCAGCTTTGACTGCGAGAGCCTGACGCTTTCGCGCAAGCTCCTGAGCCGTTCACCGATGATTTTCAAGGCTGCGTCACCTCCTTTTCTGTTTCAAGTATACCCGGAAACAGAGAATGTGTCAATGATATATTCACATAACACCGCAATTCTCTGACACGCCGCAGGCGAAGAAAGCTCCGCAGGAGCGCAGCCGATTTTGCAAAAATCGTTCAAAGGGGCTTGGGGACAAATCTCCCCAACAAGCGCAAAGTGGCTCCAAGCCACCTTGCTTGCCAAGTGTGAAGCCGGCAGGATTCGCGCGGCGGCAAGCAGCAAAGTGGGTACCGCTTTGCCCTGCTTGCCAGTTCGTTTCCGGTTCTGCAAATCTTCCTGTTTGAGCATGGCTGTGGGAGGGCATATAATGCGGTGAAGCGTCGCGGCGTTCATAGAAATGTTGCATATTTGAGCGGAGATGGGAATTGAAAAGCTCGCACTTTGCATGGTATAATTATATTGGATAGTTATAAGTGATTTGAATAATCCTTCTGCCCGCCGACAAAGCAAAAGAAACCGACCTGATTTTTGGAGGTGAACAATATGACGAAAAAGAAGTTATGGATTGCGATCCTCGTGGCTTTTGTAGTGCTTGCATCATCCGTTGTTTATTTGAACCGGGCTGTAATTTTTCAGCGCGGCAATCCCATTCCTTATCTTACAGCGGCTGCCCGGATTTCTGAAAAGAACCCCTATGTGGCGGTGGATGAAGCAAAGGGCATCTATATCTCCAAGCGTGGCGAGTGCCCGGAGCTGCTTGAGTGTTATCAGGAAAAAACAGGGATGGAATTTGTCGAACAGGCTGGGAGCAGCTATCTGTTTACTGATGGGAGTCGAAATGAAGTAGCCTCGTCTGAGGTTTATTGGGGGCGTTATACGGTCTGGGTGTTGCCCACTATGGAAGCTGCCGAGAACTTCGATGCTGAGCAATACGACGCGAAGCCTGTCATTTATCTCTACCCGGAGAAGAAAACTGCGGTCACTGTGAAATTGAACTATGCCGGAGAACTGACCTGCACATATCCTGCCTACAATGACGGCTGGAAGGTTTGCGCCAGTCCCGACGGCACATTGACAGACGCCGATGGGCAAACGTACAACTACCTTTATTGGGAGGGCGTAAACAGCGTTGTTTATGATTTTTCCGAGGGCTTCTGTGTAGCTGGAAGCGACACCGCCGCTTTTCTGGAGAACGCCTTGAACCAGTTGGGACTTACCCGGAAGGAAGCAAACGAGTTTATCGTTTACTGGCTGCCGCTAATGAAAGAGAATCCTTACAATCTCATTGCATTTCAGTCCGACAGCTATACGCAATCGGCGCAGGTATCCATTGAGCCAGCACCCGATACGCTGCTGCGGGTATTTATGGCGTGGAAGCCGCTTGAGAGCGCCGTGGATATTTCCGCTCAGAATCTCACCGCCCCGGTGCGCACCGGCTTCACGGCAGTGGAGTGGGGCGGCTGTCAAGTTAGGTGACCGTTGGAGTTAAAGAACGTCAAACTTCATTCTCAGGAGGACTGTTATGAACACAAAAACAAAGCAAGGCGGGCTTGGCATCGTATCCATCCTGACGATTGTATTCATTGTTCTGAAGCTGTCAGGCGTGATTAAGTGGCACTGGATATGGGTGCTTTCGCCAATCTGGATTTCCGCATTGACTGCCGTCATTCTTTTTGCCGGTATTCTAATTGGCGGAAGGCTGAAAAAGGGCAAGTGGTAAACTTAACCTGAACGAGGATATAAAATTGGTTCCGGCGGGCAGGCACAAGCTGTGCCTACCCGCCTTGTCTGCCGAAAAGCGAAACGGGCGGCGGCTGTCAATGGCGCGAAGCGTTCATCTTGACCATTGATTGCCGCTGTCCGTTTTGCTATCTCTCTGGCGCTGCTCCCTCAAGAGTGCCGTTTTTCGCTCGATTTTTCTGGCTCTTGACTTGGGGAAATTGAGGATTTTCAAACAGAAACCGTTCCGATGAAGCATTCCTTGTTGGAAACGTCCCTGTCGGCTGTATTCGGTTTTTATCGGCTCTTGACCGCGTTCCCTTAGCTGTTGACGTTTAACTAAATTGCTGCTATAATGAATCCATAATTTCAGACACACGACACCATGCAGACACCGCAAGCCTTGCTTGACAGCGTGTCTGCTTTTCATTTCAAGAGAGCGATCATGCTCGGAAAGGAGAAGAAACGAATCGATGTCAACATTCAGCGGTCAGAAAAACAGTGGCATGGAGATTCCTGATTACGCCATTGAACGCATCGCCCGCTGCCTGCTGCCCATGATCCAGGCGTACTATGAAAGCGATGAAGGTCAGGCGGAACTGGCGGTGTGGAACGAGAAGAAAGACGCTGAAGACACAAGAGAACAAGACAGAAAGACGGCATGATAAAGCAAGGGAGTGCGCTCGGCGCACTCCCTTTTCATATTCAATTTTCGTAGGTCTGGTACTCTGTGACGGCGTTCAGATACGCCTCAACATCGCCGTTTAGAATGAGGTCAGCATATGCAAGCGGGTCATTGTAAATGAGATAGTCCAGCTCTGACCGCTGGAAGCGATTGTCCGCCACTTCATTCTCTACGGCGGTGCAGTCGATGGAGCAAATGCTCCCGTCCGTGAAGCGAAGCTCCACACAGGCGGTATCTATATTAAACGCACAGCTTATGAGCTTTTTCATGGGTATATCCTCCTGAATTTGATGTTATTCTATCCCGAAACTAAACTTCAATGTCCTTGATAAAAACAAGAAATCCGAACCCATTCCCTATCGGAATCAAGTTCGGATTTCTCAAGTATGGTGGACCTGAAGGGATTCGAACCCTCGACCTCTCGGATGCGAACCGAACGCTCTCCCAGCTGAGCTACAAGCCCGAATATGAAATTGTACCGCGATGACCGCACTTTGTCAGGCGGAACGCCCAAATCACTTGCGTACCACACTATTATACACACTTCCGGGAAAAAAGCAAGAGGAAATTCTCGCGGCGGCGCATTATTAGCAGAAATGAACGGAAATATCAGAATTGCATATTTTACTTATGCGGATTCTGTGGTATAATGCGTCTGTTGTGCGGAGGTGCGCTTTTGCGGCGCGACCGCCGGCAAATTCTAAAAAAGATCGGGGAGTTTTGACTATGAGCAGAACCTTGGGTACCGTTGTGCGGGGCGTCCGTGCCCCCATTTTCCGCGAGGGAGACAGCGTGGTGGAGATCACTGCCAGCACTGTGCTGAACGCTTTGTCCGAAAACGGCATTGCTCCCCGCGACGGCGACGTGGTGGCAGTCACCGAGTCCGTGGTGGCGCGCTGCCAGGGCAACTACGCCACCTGCGAGCAGATCGCCGAGGACGTGCGCGCCAAGACCGGCGGCAAGACCGTGGGCGTGGCGTTCCCCATCCTCAGCCGCAACCGCTTCTCCCTGCTGCTGCGCGGCATCGCCATGGGCGCGGAGAAGATCGTGCTGCTGCTGAGCTATCCCTCTGACGAGGTGGGCAACCATCTGGTGAGCCTCGACCAGCTGGACGAGGCGGGCATCGACCCGTGGCACGACGTGCTGTCTCTGGAGCAGTTCCGCAACGCCTTCGGCGAGGTGGTGCATCCCTTCACCGGCGTGGACTACGTGGCATACTACAAGTCCATCATCGAGGACGCCGGAGCCAAGGCGGAGATCGTGTTCGCCAACCGGGTCACCGCCATCCTGCCCTACACCGACACGGTGATCACTTGCGACATCCACAGCCGCCAGCGCAGCAAGCGTCTGCTGACCGCCGCCGGTGCCAAGGTGGTGCTGGGTCTGGACGACCTGCTGACCGCGCCCGTGGACGGCAGCGGCTATAACGCCCAGTACGGTCTGCTGGGCAGCAACAAGGCGGACGACGACCGCGTGAAGCTGTTTCCCCGCGACGCCAAGGCGGTGGCGGAGGCCATCGGCAAGGCGATGAGCGACGCCACCGGCAAGCGGGTGGAGGCCATGGTCTACGGCGACGGCGCGTTTAAGGATCCCGCCGGGAAGATTTGGGAGCTGGCTGACCCCGTGGTAGCTCCCGGCTATACCAGCGGTCTGGTGGGTACGCCCAACGAGCTGAAGCTGAAGTATCTGGCGGACAAGGAGTTCGCCGACCTCAGCGGCGAGGAGCTGAAGAACGCCATCTCCGAGAAGATCAAGGCGAAGGACGCCAAGAAGTCTCTGGTGGGCAACATGGTGTCCGAGGGCACCACGCCCCGGAACCTCACCGATCTGATCGGCTCCCTGTGCGACCTGACCAGCGGCTCCGGCGACAAGGGCACTCCCATCGTCTACATTCAGGGCTATTTCGACAACTACACCAACGAGTAAAACGCAGCAGCCCCCGGCATTCGCCGGGGGCTGCTTTTATGCGGCGGCGAAACGAAAGCAGAGGCGGCGCACTGCGCCGCCTCTGCTGCTTTAGCCGTACGCCACTTCGCCGGTAACTTCACCGAAGTCGTCGTACACGTCCTCATACGCCTCGTAGTCATAGCATTTTTCCACGCTATCATAGGTGCCGTCCACCGGCTCCTCGAACTCCAGTGCATCGAGGAACGCCGCCGTCTCCACGGCGAAGGAAGGGACGTCGAGGCTGAAGGAGACGTTGCCCTTGTCGGTGTTGAGCCGAATCTCAATGTCAAGGTCGCGGCTGTTGTACATGGTGTCGCGCAGGGGGTCGATGGGCTTGCGGCTGTTGGCGGCGTCCGACAGGGCGTGGGAGATCAGATCCTGCGCCTGCTGGCGGGTCAGCTCCGCGAACGCGCCGGTTTCATATTGGGTGACATGGCCGCCCACCACGTTGTTCACGCCGCCATACGTCCGCAGAACGTCCAGCCCCATAAGTGCTTCGCGGCAGTCGGTGCGGTTCACCAGCTGGATGAGCAGGCGGTGAATGTCGGAGCCGCTGGGCACCGGGGTGAAGAAGGTGCGCTGCATTTCCGCGCCGTTTTTCAGCGTGTACGTCATGTAGACATAGTAGGTATCCGTGCCGCTGCTGTCCAAGTGGTCGCGGTAGGCGGTGTTCCCGCCGAAGGTGTCGCCGCCGTTCTCGTCGTACTGCTTGAGGATGGCGCGGTGGAGGGAGATCACGCTCTCCACCGCCGCGGGATCGTCAGTGTTCAGCTCCGCCGCACTGATGCGGAAGCGGACGGAGTCCACGTTGTCCGCGTTGGGGACGCGGTGCTGGAAGCCGGTGGCGTCCAGCCGGATGCAGCACACCACCGCCGCCAGCACCACCACCATGGCGGCAGTCTCCACCCACCAGCGTTTGGTGAAAATGCGGAATTTCTTTTGCAGCAGCATCTGGGCGGCGAAGAAGCAGATCACGCCCATGATGATCTGGCAGAGGAGCAGGCTGAACAGCCCGCTGCCGTAGAAGGTGGTATAGTGCAGGAACAGCCCCAGCCCCAGACCGCCGCACAGCCCGATGCTCCAGCGCGCCACAGGCCGCAGCCAGCGGAAGGAGATGGCGTCGCCCGCCGATTCGCTGGGACGTTTTTTGTTGAGATACCAGACGAGGAGCAGCAGCGCGACGCCCACGGCGGCGTAGACGCCGCAGACGGTGAAAGCCTCCGGCGACAGCTCCTCCAGAGGGAACTGATAGTCCGCTCCCTCCACGGTGATCCAACGCGTTGTGTTGGTCTTGATGCTCTCCCAGATCCGCATCACCGGTGTCAGAAAACGGATGGCGCGGGGGAACTCGCTGCCGGAGTAACCGAAAAAGAACAGCTGCGCCATAGCTGACACCACGGCAAACAGTAGGAGGGCGGCGAGGTTCACCGCGCCGTAAAATACCGGGATCGCCAGCAGCCAGCCGGTGATCATGGCGCAGAGGGAGGCGAGGGCGAAGAAGAACAGCTCCATCAGCTCCGTCAGCAGCAGCCACGAGGCGAGAGCCTCCCAGTCCACGAAGCCGCGTCCCGCGCAGCAGAGCACGCTGAGGAGGAACACCAGCACGTTGCCCACCGTCAGTATGCCGAAGCCGGAGAGCGCGTGGGAGAGGAACGCCTGCGTCCGCGTGACGGGCAGGGCGTGCATCAGCCCCACGGTGCGGGCGGTCATCAGATACGACCACACCGCCATCGCCATGAAGCAGCCGAACAGCAGCGACATGATGACGGAGCCGTACACGGAGTAGAGGATGGTGTTGTGAAGATCGGCGTGCAGTATCGCCTCGGACGCGCTGTACCGCCCGACCTGCACCAGCTGCAGGGGCAGAATGAATATCCACAGCGTTACATACAGGAACAGGAGCGGCCAGTAACGCTTTGCGTCGCTGCGGAGCAGCGCGCCGTTACAGAAGGATGTCTTTCGCGGCATAGTCCACACCTCCCAGTTCATAGATGAAGATTTCTTCCAGCGTCAGCGGGATGGATTCCAGCAGCACCGGCTCGGTGATCTGCATACGGCGCAGGATCTCCTGACTGCTGCCCCGGACGATGTAGGTGTACACCCGTCCCACGTGGCTGCGGTGCAGGATATTCAGCTCTGCGGGCAGCGGCGGCTCGGTCACGCCCTGATACGCCACCTGCAATTTCACGGTGTTGTCCTGCAGGTCGGAGAGGCTCCGCTCCAGCAGAACCCTTCCGTGGTTCAGGATACCCACGTGGTCGCACACGTCCTCCAGCTCCCGGAGGTTGTGGCTGGACACCAGCACCGTGGTGCCGCGCTCCGCCACGTCGCCCAGCAGCAGCGACCAGACCTGCCGCCGCATGACGGGGTCAAGTCCGTCCACCGGCTCGTCCAGAATGAGGTATTCCGGCATACAGCACACCGTCAGCCAGAATGCCGCCTGCTTCTGCATACCCTTGGACATACGGCGCAGCATGAGCTTTTCGTCCAGCGGGAACACGGACTTCAGCTTTTCGTACCGCTCCCAGTTGAACTGGGGGTAGATACCGCCGTAGAATCTCGCCATCTCCCGGATGGACGCCTGGGGGAAGTAGTACCAGTCATCACCGATGACCGCCATGCGGCTCTTTACGGCGGTGTTCTCATAGACGGGCTGTCCGTCCACCAGCACGTCGCCGCTGTCCTGCCGGTAGATTCCCGCCAGATGGCGGATGATGGTGGATTTGCCCGCGCCGTTGGGGCCCACCAGACCGTAGACCGCGCCGTGGGGCACCGTCATGGTCAGTCCGTCCAGTGCCCGGAAGCCGTCAAAGGTCTTGACGACGTTTTTTATCTCGATCATGTTGCGTCTCCTCCTTCCCACAAGCGCAGGAGCATCTCCTGCGTGCAGCCAAGACTTTTCAGTTCCTCCAGAAGCGGGCGCACCTGCGCCGACAGCTCCTGTATGCGCCGCCGGTGCTCGCCGTCCCCGGCGGCGACGAAGCTGCCCCTGCCGGTGACGGAGTAGATGTACCCCTCGGCCTCCAGCTCCGCATACGCCCGCTGGATGGTGTTGGGGTTGATGGCAAGCTGTGTGGCAAGTGCCCGCACGGACGGCAGCTTTTCCTCCGGCGAGAGCAGACCGGTGAGCATCATGCGGCGAAGGCTGTCCTTCACCTGCTGATACAGCGGCCGGCTGTCCCGGTAGTCCAGCACGATCATGTCCTACGCACTCCTTTCCGTGTCAAGTGTATTATGCGTGTTAGTACGGTTAGCATAACATACGTTCTTAGCACCTGTCAAGCAAAATTTTTCTTTCCATACCACCGGATTAGTAGTATAATAGCCCCAAATATCCCCGCCGTATGCGGGGAGGAGGAACGTTTCCCAAGGAGGGTCTGTATATGCGTATCACTGTGAAGGTGGGCACCTCAACGCTGGCGCACGCCACCGGGCGGCTGAACATCCAGCGGATGGAGTCCTTGTGCAAGGTGCTCAGCGACCTGAAAAATGCCGGTCACGAGATCATTCTCGTCTCCTCCGGAGCCATCGGCATGGGCGTGGGCAAGCTGAACCTTCCGGGGAGACCGAAGGATATGCCCACGAAGCAGGCGGCAGCCGCCGTGGGACAGTGCGAGCTGATGTACACCTACGACAAGCTGTTCAACGAGTACAACCACACGGTGGCGCAGGTGCTGCTCACCGGCGAGGATGTGAAGAACGACCAGCGCAGGCACAATATGCGGAGCACCATTTTCCGCCTGCTGGAGCTGGGCGCGCTGCCCATCATCAACGAAAACGACACCGTCGCCACCGACGAGGTGGGCGTGGAGAACACCATCGGCGAGAACGACACGCTGTCCGCCATCGTGGCGGCGGCGGTGGAGGCTGATCTGCTGATCCTGCTCAGCGACATCGACGGGCTGTACGACGGCGACCCCCACCGGGACCCCCACGCCAAGCTGATCCCCGTGGTACGCGCCGTGGACGAGCACATTCTCTCCCTCGGCGGCGGCAGCGGCAGCGCGCTGGGCACCGGCGGCATGGCGACGAAGCTGCGTGCGGCGCGGATCGTCACCGAGGCGGGGTGCGAGATGGTGATTGCCAACGGCAGCAAGCCCCAGCTGCTCTACGATATTGCCGCCGGGAAGGACGCCGGCACCCGATTTCTTGTAAAGGAGCATTGAGCCATGACGACGATGGAGATCCTGAAAAAGACCCGCAGTGCCCGCGGTGCCCTTGCCGCGCTGGACGAGGCGGGGAAAAACCGGCTGCTGCTGGCGATGGCGGACAGCCTCATGGCACGTGAGGGCGAGATTTTGGCGAAGAACGGCGAGGATATGGCCGCCGCCAAGGGGCACATCAGTGACGTGATGCTGGATCGCCTGCGCCTTGACCACGAGCGGCTGGCGGCGATGGCGGAGGGCGTGCGCGCCATCGCCGCGCTGCCCGACCACACCGGGCGCGTGCTGGCGGAGGTCACGCGCCCCAACGGGCTGGTCATCCGAAAGGTGCAGGTGCCGCTGGGGCTGGTGTCCATTATCTACGAGAGCCGCCCCAACGTCACCTCCGACGCGGCGGCACTGGCTCTGAAATCCGGCAACGTCTGCGTCCTGCGGAGCGGCAAGGAGGCGTACCGCACGGCCCGCGCCATCGTGGACGCGCTGAAGGACGGCATCTCCGGTGCCGGCGGCGATCCGGAGATACTGAACATCGTGGAGGACACCACCCACCAGTCCGCCGCGGATATTATGACCGCCAAGGGGCTGGTGGATCTGCTGATCCCCCGGGGCGGCGCGGGGCTGATCCGCGCCTGCGTGGAGGGGGCCACCGTCCCCTGTATCGAGACGGGCACCGGCATCTGCCATGTGTACGTGGACGACAGTGCCGATCTGGACATGGCTCTGGACATCGTGGAGAACGCCAAGGCGAGCCGTCCCTCCGTGTGCAACGCCGAGGAGGTGCTGCTGGTACACAGCGCGGCGGCACCATCGTTCCTGCCCCGGCTGAGGAAGCGTCTCGTGGAGGAGCGCGCCGCCGCCGGAAAGACGCCGGTGGAGCTGCGGCTGGAGGAGCGCGCCGCCGCCATCATCCCCGGCACACCCGCCGGGGCGCGGGACTTCGACACGGAGTTTCTGGACTACATTCTGGCGGTAAAGGTGGTGGACAGCGTGGACGAGGCGATCGCCCATATTCTCGCCCACTCCACCGGACACAGCGAGGCGATCGTCACGGAGACGCCCGCCCACGCGGAGAAATTCGTGCAGGGCACCGACAGTGCCGCCGTGTACGTCAACGCCTCCACCCGGTTCACCGACGGCGGGGAGTTCGGGCTGGGCTGCGAAATGGGTATCTCCACCCAGAAGCTCCACGCCAGAGGTCCCATGGGTCTGGACGAGCTGAGCACCTACAAATACGTGGCGTGGGGCAGCGGACAGACCCGGTAAAAAGCAGAAAAAGAAGAAAAAAGAGACGGCTCAATCGAGCCGTCTCTTCAGTCTGTCGAAAAGCCTCTGGCTTTTTGACAGACTGCAATAATGCCGCTATTTTCGTGCCGCGAAGCGGCGCGAAAATAGTCGCTTCGCTCCACGCACGCCTTGCAGAGCAAGGCTTAGCACGACATTTGATCCGATTCGAGGCGGGCTTTGCCCCCTCGAGCTCCCCCTGTGAGGAAGAAAGACTGCACGCGCAGTGGGGTTTATCGACACGCTGGAATAATGCCGTCATTGTTTTATAGCGCGATGATCTCCGCGCCCAGAGCCGCGGCGTCCTCCCGGTCGTGGGTGACGCACACCACCGCCGCGCCGCCGCGCCGCCGGAGGACATACTGTGCCACCCGGTCGCGGGCATCGCTGTCCAGCCCCTTGAAGGGTTCGTCCAGCAGCAAAAGACCGCCGCCGCAGCACACGGCGCGGGCGATGGACACCCGCCGCCGCTGCCCGCCGGACAGCTCCTCCGTCCGCTGGTGCAGGCAGGTATCCAGACCCAGCTCCGTCAGCTGCGCTTCGATGTCCGCCACGGTCATGCGCCGCCCCGTCACAAGGCGCACATTCTCCACAGCGTCCAGCCCAAGGCACAGGCGATCCTCCTGAAACACGAAGCCGATCTTCTCCGGCACGCCGGTGACGGTGCCGCCGTCGGGCGTTTCCAGCCCCGCTATGCACCGTAGCAGTGTGGTTTTGCCGCGCCCGGAGGGTGCCATCAGGCACAGCACCGCCCCGTCCGGAACGGTGAGGTCTACGTTCTCCAGCACGGCGCGTCCCTCGAAGGACTTGCAGAGCCGCCGTATCTCCATCATAGACGGCACCCTCCCTCCAGCGTCCGCAGCAGACGGCGCAGCAGGCGCAGCACAAGGTGCTCGAACGCCGCGCTCAGTGCCACGATCACCACCGTCCACGACAGCAGCTCGGCGGTTTGCAGATAGATCTTTGCGTCGTACAGCCGCTCACCCAGCGAGCCGCTCACCACGCCGATGACCTCCGCCGCCACGCCGGACTTCCAGCTCATGCCCAACGCCGTGGCGCAGCCCGCCAGCAGGAACGGCTCCACCGCAGGCAGTAGGATCCCCCGCACCTGCCGGTGCCACGGCACGCGGAAGACGCGCGCCATCTCCGTGAGAAGGGGATCTGCACTGCGGATGCCCTGCAAAATGTTGGTGTACAGAATGGGGAACACCATCAGAAACGAGATGAACAGGGGCAGGGCGGCGGTGTCCATCCAGATCAGAGCCAGAATGATAAAGGACGCCACCGGCACGGACTTCACCGCCAGCACGTAGGGGCGCAGCAGCACGTCCAGCACCGGGAACCGCCCGGCGGCGAACGATAGCGCGGTGGCCAGCACCAGTGCCAGCGCGAACCCCCCGGCGATGCGGCAGAAGCTGAACCACACCGACTGCCAGAAGGACGCCTCGCTCACCAGCGCGGCAAGGCGCGTCAGCACCGCCGCAGGCGAGGGCAGCAGCAGCGGGGAGCCCACCGCCGCGGAGAGCAGCTGCCACATCAGGAGGGACAGCCCCGCCGCGCCTACACGCTGCCACACCTTCCCGGTCATGCGCCCGTCCGGTAGAAGCCGTCGTCGGGCATGGCACCGCCCACCGCCTCGCTCTTGAGGTCATACAGCGTCTGGAGATAGCCGCTGACGGCGGCTTTCATGTCCGCACCGGTGATGCACACCAGATTGCAGTAGGGCAACGCCTTTTCCGCCACGGCGGCGTTGACGATGCCGTATTTCTCCACCAGCACCGCCGCACCGGCGGGGTCGCTGTTGGCGAAATCAGTGCTGGCGGCATACTCCGTCAGGAACGCGTCCACCGCCTCCGGGTGCTCCTCCGCGAACGCCCTGCGCGCCACCAGCACAGAGGTGATAAGGCGGCTGCCGTTGCCCAGAGCGTCCCACTCCGCCGAGAGGTCGAGTGCCACGCGCAGCCCCTCTACCTGCCCCTGCGCCACGGTGACGAAGGGCTGGGGCAGCATGGCGACGGCGTTATCCTGCTCCGCCATCAGTGCCACCACCTCCGTGGGCTCGCTTTTCCACTCCACCTGCACGTCCTCCCCCAGCGTCAGACCGTGCTGGGACAGGAGGTACGTCAACGCGTATTCCGGCGTGGCTCCCTTGCCGGTGGCATAGAGCGTCTTGCCCTTGAGGGAGCTGATGTCCGTCACCGTCTCGCCGCCCTTTTCCACGATGTACAGCACGCCCAGCGTACCGGCGGCAAGCAGCTCCACGCCGCCCTCCGTCTGGTTATACAGGATGGCGGCAACGTTAGCGGGCACCGCCAGAATGTCCAGCTCGCCCTGCACCAGCTTCGGCGTCAGCTCGCTGGCGGACGCCGCCATGGTAAAAACGTAGTCGTTGGCGGTGGTGCCGTTCTCCCCGTCCTCCAGCAGCTTCACCATGCCCATGGAGGTGGGACCCTTCAGCCCGCCGAGACGCACGGTCACGCGCTCCGCCGCGGTGCCGCCCTCGTCGCCGTCGATGGGCATGGGGGTCTTTGGCGTGACGCAGGCACACAGCGTCAGAGCCAGAGCTGCCGTCAGCAGCAGGGAAATAATTCTTTTCATGTCGATTGCTCCTCTCGTGAGAAATTGATCCGTTCCGGGCGTCACGCGCCCATTTTGGCGTACTGCGTCTTAACGCTGACGCCCTCCAGCCGTCCGATGCGTCCGCTGAGGGTGGAGATCACGTCCTGCGGCGCGTCCAGCACCACGGAGATGATGTTCACGCCTCGTGCCCGGTAGGGCAGACCCATCCGTCCGATAATATAGCCGCCGCAGCCGTGGAGCAGCTCGTTCAGCTGCGCCACCGCGTCCTCGTTCTCCACGATGATGCCCATGAGTGCCACCCGTGTTTCGTCCATGGCAAAACCCTCCCGATAAAACAAAATAGCCGTGCCGCCACGCGACACGACCACATCACCCGCCGGGGCGGGTGCAACACCTATGGCGCATCTTCCGTCTCAAGAGCACTTTCGACGTCAGCAGCTTATGAGCGTATTGTAAAGCAAACGGTGCCCCTTGTCAAGATAGAGGCGAAAAAGCGGAGCCGCCCGCCGTGGACGGCTCCGCCCGGAAGAAAGCCCGGATAGCTCTCAGTGCTCCCGCGCCGTTTTCTCCGTATGCTGTACGGCGGGCAGGCGGGAGATGGCGTATGCCGCCACGCCGCAGAAAACGGTGGGCACCAGCCAGCCCAGCCCCATGTCGTACAGGGGCAGCTCCCGCACCAGCGGGATCTGCACACCGTAGGAGGACACCGTGCACAGCGCGCCGGAGAGCAGCGCACCGGCGGCGGCAACGCGGCTGATGAGGTCGTGTGCCTTCGGCATGACGAGGGAGATGGCGATAAGCACCAGCGCAGGGGGATATACTATATCCAGCACCGGCGCAGCGACGGACACGATGCGGTCAAGACCGAGGTTGGACACCACGGCGCTGAACACACAGATAATGATAACGAACACCTTGTAGGAGATCTTGCTGCGGCACAGCTCGGCGAAATAGGCGGCGGCGGAGCTGGTCAAGGCGATGGCGGTGGTCACACACGCCAGACCCACCACCACGCCGAAGATCACCACGCCGGTCTTGCCCATGAGAGCCTCCACGATGGCCATGATCAGCGCGGCGCGGCCCACGGAGGAGGTGAACTGCCCGGAGACGGTGGCACCCAGATAGGCAAGCCCCATGTACACCGCCAGCAGCAGCACACCCGCCAGCACCGCCGCACCGCCCACGGTGCGGAGCTTCTCCCGCCCGGTGTGATAGCCCTTGGCGGCGACGCTCTGCAAAATGATGATGCCGAAGGGCAGAGCCGCCAGCGCGTCCATAGTCTGATAGCCCGCCTTGATGCCGGTGATGGCGACGTTGTCGATGTGGGGCAGACCGATCTCGCCCAGGGGGGAGACGATGCCCTTGATGATAATGGCGAACAGCCCCACCAGCAGCAGCGGCGTGAGGATCTTGCCCACGATGTCCACCACGGCGGACTCCTTGATGCACAGGGCGATGATCACCGCGAAGAACACCACGGAGAACACCACCGGCGACACGCCGGAGAGATTGGGGGAGATCGCCATTTCAAAGGTAGTGGCGGAGGTACGGGGGATCGCCACCATGGGGCCGATGCACAGAATGATGACGCACATCAGCACCTCGGCGGGCACGGTGCCCACCCGCTGCAGCACCGCTTCACTGCTGCCTACCCGCAGCAGAGCGAACAGCCCCAGCATGGCAAGCCCGATGTCCGCGATAAAGTAAGCGGAAAAGCCGGCGAGCCACTGGTTGCCCGCCTCCATGCCCAAAAAGGGCGGGAAAATCACGTTGCCCGCGCCGAAAAACATGGAAAACAGCGCGAAGCCCACCACAATGATGTCGCTTGCGGAGCGACCCTTCTTCTGTCCCGTCATTACGACACTCCATTCTCTTCTTTTTGTTCCTCGTCCGCCGAGTGCGGACGCTGCTGCCACTTCACTTGATAGCGCGTTGCAGTCTGTGCATATAGGGTATCATTTTTTTCATGGTTCCGGAAATGATAATTATGCAACGTGGTATGAATTAAATTCATCACCCACAAAACCGCCGTCGAAAATCCACACATCCTTGGTGGAAAGTTTACAATTTGTGATTGCACGCCGTGAGGTCTTGTGATATATTGAAAATAATCAGTCAAAACTTTGTGTAAAACGCACAGAAAGCGAGGCATCTATGGACGACAAGAAACTGCGGGCGTTGCTGACCGCAGTGCAGTGCGGCAGCTTCGGAAAGGCAACGGTGCAGCTGGGCTACACCCAGTCCGCCATGACCCATCTGGTCAACAAGCTGGAGGCGGAGCTGGGCTGCACCCTGCTGGTGCGGAGCAGTCAGGGCGTGCGGTTGTCCGAGGAGGGCGAACGGCTGCTGCCCTATATACAGGCGTATCTGAACGCCAGCGACGCACTCCGGCAGGAGGCGGCGTCTCTGGGCGAGCAAAACAGCCGCGCACTGCGTATCGGCTGCTACGCCAGCATCGCCCGGGCGCGGCTCCCGGCACTGCTGCAAAAATTCCGCCGTCTCCACCCGGAGATCAAGGTGGACGTGCTGGTGGCAGGTCACGAGCTGGTCACGGCGTTGGAGGAGGAGCGGGTGCAGCTGGCACTGGTGGAGGAGAGCTGCGGCAAGGGCTTCTACTGGACGCCCCTGACGGATGCGCCGCTGGTGGCGGTGGTGCCGCCGGACTTCCCGTGGACGGAGGCGACCATCCCCCTGGAGCGGCTGCTGCACGAGACGTTTCTCTCCTGCCCGGAGCAGTACGTGACGCAGTTCCTGCCCCCGGACGCCACGCGGCTGGAGGTGACGGCGTCGGACGACGCCGCCATACTGTCCATGGTGGCGGCGGGTCTGGGCGTGTCGGTGCTGTCCGCCTTCTCTCTGGCGGGGTACGAGGGACAGGTGCGGGTCATCCCCCTTTCCCAGCCGATCTCCCGCCGTCTGGGCGTGGCGGTGAAATCCCCGCCTCCCGCCAACAGTGCCGCCCGGTACTTCCTCTCTTTCCTGAAGCGGCAGTACCAGACGGAAACAACGAAAACGAAAGCATAAGGAGGTGCCTGCCATGTGTACGGCAGCCACATATCTGACGAAGAACTTCTATTTCGGGCGCAATCTGGACTATGAGCGGGGCTTCGGCGAGCAGGTGACGGTCACGCCCCGCCGCTTCCCCCTGCCCATGCGGTATATGCCGGACATGGAGCGGCACTACGCCATGATCGGCATGGCGTCGGTACAGGCGGGGTACCCCCTGTACTACGACGCGGTGAACGAAAAGGGACTGTGCATCGCGGGACTGAACTTCGTCCGCAGTGCCGAGTACACGCCCGCAAGGCAGGGCAAGGCGAACATCGCCCAGTTTGAGCTGATCCCGTGGATCTTGGGACGCTGCGCCACGGCGGACGAGGCGTGCGAGCTGCTCCGGGAGTGCCACATCACCGACGACGCCTTCCTGCCGGGCATGACCACGGCGAAGCTCCACTGGCTGCTGGCGGACAGAAAACGCTGCGTGGTGGTGGAGCAGACGGCGGCGGGACTGCATATTTATGAAAACCCGGCGGGCGTGCTGACCAACGAGCCGCCCTTCCCCGTGCAGCAGTTCTCTCTGAACAACTACGCCCACCTGTCCCCGAACCCGCCGGAAAACCGCTTTGCGCCCACTCTGCCGCTGGAGGAATACAGCCGCGGCATGGGAGCCATGGGGCTGCCCGGCGATTTGTCCTCACAGTCCCGGTTCATCCGCACGGCGTTCACCCGCATGAACAGCAGATCCGGCGCGGACGAGGGAGAGAGCGTCAGCCAGCTGTTCCACATCCTCGGCGCGGCGGCGCAGCAGCGCGGCTGCTGCGTGCTGGCGGATGGCGCGTGCGAGCTGACGCTGTATACCTCCTGCTGCAACGCCGACACCGGCGTGTATTACTACACCACCTACGACAGCGGCCACGTCTCCGCTGTGGATATGCACCGCACGGAGCTGGACGGCGAGACGCTGTTCTGCTGCCCGCTGGACAGTGCGTGGTGCGTCAGCTACCAGAACTAAAGGCAAAAAAAGAACCGCCTGCGGCGGTTCTTTTTTTGCCTTATTGCCCCGGAAATGGGTAGCCCTGCCGTCAGACCTCCCGGCGCAGCACGCGGTAGACGAAGGGCATATCCAGCCCCCGCCGCACCACGTCCGCCAGCAGGTCGTACTGCCGCTCCTTGTAGTCCCGTGCGTCGAAGGTCTCCAGTGCGTCGAAGGACACGCCCCTCCGGGCGCACAACGTCTTCAGCACGGTGTCGGCGATACCCGGCGCGTCGAAAATACCGTGGATATAGCTGCCGTACACGTTCCCGCCGCCGCTCAGCGGCGGCATTTTTTGCTGGCTGCGCCCCATGTGTATCTCGTAGCCCTCGTAGGCAAGACCATTCAGCCCCGCCAGCATCCCCTCCACGCCGTCGATAACGCCCCGCGTCTGGGTCTGCACCTTCTCGCCCCGGAACTCCGTGTCCATGTCCAGCAGCCCCATGCCATGGATCTCCGTAACACCGGCGGCCTCCACCTGCTCCGGGTCGGCGACGGTGCGCCCCAGCATTTGGTAGCCGCCGCACACGCCGAACACCAGCGTCCCGGCGTCCGCTGCCTTCAGCACCGCCGCCTCCAGCCCGGACTGCCGCAGCCACCGCAGATCGGCGATGGTGCTCTTGGTGCCCGGCAGCAGGATCATATCCGGCTGGTGCAGGTCGCTCACCTGGTCCACATACCGCAGCGACACGTTGCCGTAGTGCTCAAAGGGGCTGAAATCCGTAAAATTGGAGATACGCGGCACGCGGATCACCGCAATATCAATGAGCTTCCGCTCTGTGGCGCGGTCAAACCGTTCCGTCAGGCTGTCCTCGTCGTCGATGTCCACGTGGGTGTAGGGGATGACCCCCGCCACCGGGATACCGCACAGCTCCTCCAGCGTTTTCAGTCCCGGCTCCAGAATGGCGCGGTCGCCCCGGAACTTGTTCACCACCACGCCCTTGATGCGCCGCCGCTCGTCCTCCTCCAGCAGAGCCACCGTGCCGTACAGCTGGGCGAAAACGCCGCCCCGGTCGATGTCGCCCACCAGCAGCACCGGCGCGTCCACCAGCTTGGCAAGCCCCATGTTCACAATGTCGTCATGCTTGAGATTGATCTCCGCGGGGCTGCCCGCCCCCTCGATAACGATCACGTCGTACTCCGACGCCAGACTGTTGTAGGCATCCAGCACCGCCGGGATATACTCCCGCTTGCGGCGGAAATACTCCATGGCCTGCATATTGCCCCGCACCTGTCCGTTGACGATGACCTGACTGCCCACGTCGGTGGTGGGCTTGAGCAGGATGGGGTTCATGCGGGTGTCCGGCTCGATCCCGGCGGCCTCCGCCTGCACCACCTGCGCCCGTCCCATCTCACCGCCGTCTCTGGTGATGAAGGAGTTCAACGCCATGTTCTGGCTCTTGAACGGTGCCACCCGATAGCCGTCCTGCTTCAAAACGCGGCACAGTCCCGCTGCCAGCAGGCTCTTGCCCGCGTTGGACATGGTGCCCTGTATCATAATGCTCATTGTCATAGCTGACCCTCCCTGCATAGCTGTCGGATGGCGGCGATCAACGCCTCGTTTTCCCCGTGGGAGCGCACCGCCACGCGGTACCACCCCTCGTCCAGACCGTGATAATTCCCGCAGTCCCGTATGGCGATGCCCCGTCGCAGCAGCTTCTCCCGCAGCCCCGCCGCCCCGTGGAACAGCAGATAGTTGGCTTGGGACGGGTATACCCGGAACCCCAGCGCGGTCAGCTCCCCGGCGAGATAGCTCCGCTCCCTGCGGACAAGCTCCACCGTCCGGCGGAGGAACTCCCCCTCCTCCAACGCCGCCACACCGGCACTCTGCGCCAGCGAGGACACATTCCACGGCGGCGATGCCGCCGCCATGTCCCGCAGCAGCGCACCGTCGGCGCACAGGCAGTACCCCAGCCGTATGCCCGCCATGCCGTAGCTCTTCGTGAACGCCTTCAAGATCAAAAGACCGGGATATTCCGCCAGAAAGCGTTTCGCGCTGACGCCGCCCTCCGTGAGATCGAGAAAGCACTCGTCCAGAAACAGCCGTATCCCCCGCGCCGCGCAGCAGCGCAGGATATGCTCCAGCAGCGGGAGCGGGATCAGCCGCCCGGTGGGGTTGTTGGGATTGCAGAGGAACACCGCCTCCGGCTTTTTTTCCTCCAAAAAGGGAAGAAAGCCATCGTCTAAATCGAAGCTGTTTTCATCCCGCAGGCTGTACCGCTCCACGGCGCAGCCCACCCGGGACAGCCCCTGTGCGTACTCTGCGAAGGTGGGAGCTGTCTCCGCCGCTGTCCGCGGCTTGGCGGCGGCGCAGAAGGCATAGATCAGCTCCGCCGCGCCGTTCCCGCAGAGGACATACGACTCCGGCACCTGCTCATGGGCTGCGATGGCCCGCACCAGCCGGCGGCAGTAGGGGTCGGGGTAGCGATGCAGCTGTGGCAGCCCGCGGCGCACCGCCTCCAGCACGCCGGGGGGCGTGCCCAGCGGGTTGGTGTTGGCGGAAAAATCCAGCGTGATCCCGCCGCCGTATACGTCGCCGCCGTGTTGATTTTCTGTTTGATACAGCATCTATGTCTCCTTTTACAGCGCGAAGGGCAGCTTCACCCCGCAGCACAGCACAAGGGTGAGGATCGCCGTGACGGTCATTAACCGGCACACGCGTGGGATGTCCTCGTGGGTGATCTCCCGCAGGCTGTCGCCGATGTACTCCTTCTTATGCAGCACACCGTGGTACCACGCGTCCCCCGCCAGACGCAGCCCCATCAGCCCCGCGCACACGGATTCCGTCTGGGCTGAGTTGGGGCTGGCGTGCTTCCGGCGGTCCCGGCGGAATATCCGCCAGCCGTTGGCGGTGTCCAGCCCCAGCAGCCCCCCCGCCGCCAGCATCAAAAGTGCCGACAGCCGCGCCGGGATATAGTTCACCACGTCGTCCGCCTTGGCGGGCACCAGTCCGATGTTCTTATAGGGCACCTCCACGTACCCCAGCATGGAGTCCATGGTGTTCACCGCCTTGTAGAAGAACCCCAGCGGCGCGCCGCCGATAGCTAAAAACAGCAGCGGTGCCACCACGCCGTCGGAGGTGTTCTCCGCCACCGTCTCCACGGCGGCGCGGGTCACGGCACTGTCGTCCAGCTGCGCGGTGTCCCGCCCCACGATCATGGAGACGGCGCGGCGGGAGGCAGCCAGATCGCCGCTCTCCAGCGCGTCGTAGACCTTCATGCTCTCGTCCCGCAGGGATTTGACGGCTAAGATCTGCCAGCACATGACGCTCTCCGCCGCCAGACGCAGCCACGGGCTGACAAGACCGCACAGCCACAGCAGCAGAGCGGGCACGCCGGTGGATACGATGACCACCGCGCCCCACAGTATCGCCCCCGCCGCCCGCTCCCCGGCGGGCGTTTGGGGGCAGATACGCCGCAGTGCCCGCTCCAATGCGCTGATCAGTCTTCCGATCAGCACCACCGGATGGGGAAAGCCGTGGGGGTCGCCCACCAGCAGATCTATGCAAAAGCCCGCGACCAGTGCCCCAAGGGACCACATCATGCTTCCTCTCCTCCGCCCTGCATCGTAAAGATATAAATGGGGTTCTGCCCCGTCATCAGGTGGTAGTGCCCCGCCCTCCTGTCCCGTGCCGTCTGTAAGGACACCACCTCCGTCTCCGCAAAGGGGAACGCCGTCAGGCACTCCGTCAGCTCCGCCGCGGATTCCAGCGAAACCGCCGTGGCGACAATGCGGACGCCGGGGTTTTTCACCAGCAGCAGGGACAATATCTCCCGCATATTGCCCGCGCTGCCGCCGATGAACGCATGGGTGGGCGCGGGCAGATCGCCGCAGGCGTCCGGCGCGCTGCCGCGCACCACCTGCAGATTCTCCAACGCAAATTTCTCCCGGTTCTGCTCCAGCAGCGCGGCGGCGTCCTCCCGCCGCTCCACGGCGCAGACAACCCCCTTTTTCGCCCGCAAAGCCATCTCCACGGACACCGAGCCGGTGCCCGCGCCGATGTCCCAGCAGACGCTCCTCTCCGTCAGACGCAGCTTGGACAGGCACACCGCCCGCACCTCGCTTTTCGTCATGGGCACCACCGGCGACCCCTCTCCGCTGCGGAGAAAGACCTCGTCCGGCAGCCCCGGCGTCACCACCGCGTCGGGGTGCGGGTTCTCGATCAGTGCCGCGCACAGGGGGTCAAACACGCCCTCTGCCAGCTCCGCCGCCGTGCCCCGGATCACGCGCTCCTCCGGATAGCCCAGCCGCTGTCCCACGGACACGCAAACGTCGCCCAGACCGCCCTCCGCCAGAGCGCGGCACAGGTCGTTCATGCCCCGTTCGCCGCCCACCAGCGTGAAAAGCCGGTCGTTCGCCCGCACCTCCGGCACAATGTTGTGCTGCCGCCCGTGTAGGCTCACCGTCCGGACGTCCTCATAGGAGGTCTTGAGCCGGGCGCAGAGATAGGACAGGGAGCTCAACCCCGGCAGCACCGCCGTGTCGCAGTCCTCCAGCAGCGGCAGCAGCTTTTTCGTGCCGCTGAAAAACCCGGTGTCGCCGGACATGACCACCGCGAAGCGTCGGCACTCCCGGTGCTCCCGGATGAACGCCGCGATGTCCCCCGGCGCGATAGCGTCATAGACGCGCTGCCCCGGCTTTGCCACCGCCTCCAGCATCCGCCGCGCTCCGATAAGGCAGTCCGCCTCCTCGATGGCGCGGCTGACCTCGTATGTCATGGCACCGTGACTGCCCGGACCGATGCCCGCCACCGTCACCTGCGGTCTTACGGTGCAGCCGAACCGCTCACACAGCACGTCCAGCACCGCCGCAAAGGGCAGACCCTCCCGCTGGGGCGGCCGTCCCACCACCACCAGACCTGCGCCCGCCTTTCGGGCGGCGGACACCTTGGCGGGGAAGCCCCCAGCGTCGCCGCCGTCCTTGGTCACCATCCACGCGGCGTCGGCAAACCGCAGCGTCGCCAGATCCATCTCCTCGGAGAAGGGACCCTGCATGGCGATGATGTGGGCGGTCTTCAGCCCCGCCTCCCGGCAGGCATCCAGCGACGCGTCCATGGGCAGCACCCGGGCGTACACCCGCTGGGCAAAGCCGGTAATGGTGCTGTACGATGATAGCTCCTTGCTGCCGGTGGTCAGCAGGATATTGCCCTCCGTGCGCTCCAAAAACGCCGCAGCCGCCGCCGTATTCTCCACGCAGACCACGTCCTCCGCCTGCTGGGAGGACTGCCGCAGCAGCCGCAGATACTCCGTCCCCGTCTCCCGGCAGGCGCGGTAAAGGCTCTCGGTGATGGAGGCGGCGTAGGGATGCGTAGCATCGATGACCACCGCGAAGGGCGTCTCCCGCAGCATCCGGGTAATGTCCTCCGCCGGGATGCGCCCCGCCCGCACCGTGACGTTTTCCGCCTCCGGCAGCAGCGTCTCGCCGTACTCCGTGGCGACGCACGCGGTCACCTGCACCGGCTGCCCGGTGAGGAACTCCACCAGCTCCCGCCCCTCCGTGGTGCCGGCAAACACGCAGATATTACACATTTCGGTATCCTCTGGGGGTGATGAGCTGTCCCGCCACCGTCTTTGCCGCGCTGTTGCCGATGAACACGGTGCAGAACATATCCACCTCCGCCTCCCGCAGCTCAGCCAGCGTCAGAATACGGCGGCTCTGTCCGTCCCGCCCGATGTTCCGCACGATACCGCACAGCCGCTCGCCGGGCAGACGGCGCAGCAGAATGTCGCAGGCACGCTTCACGTGATCCGGCCTGCCGTGGCTGGCGGGGTTGTACAGGGCGATGGTCAGATCCGCCGCCGCCGCGCAGTCCAGCCGCTTTTCAATGGTCTCCCACGGTGTCAGCCGGTCGCTGAGACTGATGACCGCGAAATCATGGGTCAGCGGCGCACCCAGCACCGCCCCGCCGCTGCACGCCGCCGTCAGTCCCGGCACCACCTGGATCTCCGGCTCCCGGGACTCGCCCCGCAGTTCATAGACCAGCGCGGCCATGCCGTAGATACCGCTGTCGCCGGAGCAGACCATGGCGGCGGTCTTGCCGCTCCGCGCCAGCTCCAGCACCAGCTGGCACCGTTCCGTCTCCCGCGTCATGGGCGTGGAGTGGAACTCCTTGCCGGGATAGCGGTCCCGTACCAGCTCCACATAGACGGGATACCCCACGATGGCGTCGCACGCCCGCAGAGCCTCATCCGCCCGGATGGTCATATCCTCATAGCCGCCGGGGCCGATACCCACTACAATTACCTTACCCAAAGCGCACCTCCCAATGCTCCGCCGCAACGGCGACGGTCACGCCGTCCCGCGCTGTTTTTTGTACGATCAGTTTTTCGGCACCCAGCCGCGCCGCCCGCTCGCAGACGTTGTCCACGCCGGTGACGGAGCGGACAAAGTCGGAGGGGGTGAAGTCACCCGCCACATTCCGCAGCTGCTGCGCCGTGTAAAAATGCACCGGCCAGCCGTTTCTCTCACAGGCGGCCAGCAGCCCCGCCTCGTCCCGCTTCAGGTCGATGGAATAGACGCCGCGAATAGCCGCCGTGTCCAGCCCGTTTTCCGCGAACACCGCCTCCACCGCCGCCTCCACCGCCTCGGCGGCGGTGCCCCGGCGGCAGCCGATCCCCACGTGCAGCACACGGGGGATAAGCCGCAGTGTGCGGGTAAAGGGTGACCTTACGCGCCAGCCGATGAAGATGCCCAGCGCGCCGCTTTCCCCGGCGCAGGTGCCCTCCGGCAGCGCGCCGGTAATGGGGAACTGGCTGCAAAGGGGCACGTCCCGCTCCAAAATCTCCGCCGCCACCGCCTTGGCAAGCCCCATGTCGGAGAGGGCGCAGCCCTGCCGCGCCGCCCACGCGTCCACGGCGAACCGCCCGTGAACGTCCGTGGCGGTGGTCACCACCGCCACGGCGTCCAGCCTCTCCGCCAGACGCACCGCCAGCACGTTTGCGCCGCCGATATGCCCGGAGAGCAGCGGTATCACGAACTGCCCGCACTCGTCGATGCACAGCACCGCCGGGTCGGTCTTTTTGCTCTTCACATAGGGCGCGATCTCCCGCACGGCGATGCCGCAGGCTCCCACGAACACCAGCGCGTCCATGGAGGAAAAGCACGCACCGTACACCGCCTTGTCCAGCGGCAGGAACCCCGGCTCCTGAAACCGCTCCATGGTGTAGCAGGCGAACTCCCCCTCCGGGAGAGCTGCCGTCACCCGCCGCGCCGTGGCGCAGCCGCCCCGGCTGAAGGCGAATACTGCCAGTCTCATTGTGCCCCCTTGCGGAACTCCGTGGTGAAGCTGGGGTGATACAGCAGCGAGCGGAGATAGTTGTCGCCCAGGCAGTTGCCCACCACGATCAGCGAGGTTTTGGTCAGACCGTTGCCCATCACCGTCTCGTGGAGCGTCCCCACGGTGCAGCGGAAGATCTTCTCCTCCGGCCACGTGGCCTTATACACCACCGCCGCCGGTGTCTCGGCGGTATAGCCCCCCGCCAGCAGCTCCGACTGCAAATGCTCCGTCAGCGACGTGCTGAGGAACAGCACCATAGTGGCCTGATGGGCGGCCAGCGAACGGATGGACTCCCGCTCCGGCACCGGCGTGCGTCCGGCGGCGCGGGTGATGATAACGGTCTGGCTCACGTCCGGCAGGGTGTACTCCGCCCGCAGAGCCGCCGCCGCACCGCAGAAGGCACTGACACCGGGGCAGACGTCGTATTCGATTCCTCGCTTCTCCAGCTCGTCAAACTGCTCCCGCACCGCGCCGTAGATGCTGGAATCCCCCGTGTGCAGCCGCACCGTGGTCTTTCCCTCGCTCTCGGCTTTTTCAATGAGGGCGATGACCTCCTCCAGCGTCAGCCTCGCGCTGTCGTGGATCTCGCAGCCCGCTTTGGTATAGTCCAGCACGGCCGGATTCACCAAAGACCCTGCATAGATGACCACATCCGCCTCGCCCAGCAGCCTCGCGCCCCGGACGGTGATCAGGTCAGCGGCGCCGCTGCCCGCTCCCACAAAATGTACCATTGTCAATCCTCCCTTATCCGGCGCAGCAGCTCCGCTGCGCCCTTCGTTTCACAGAGATAGCCATATTCCTTGGAGAACAGGATCGCCCCCGTCTCCATCTCTCCACCCTTGTATGCCATCATCGCGCCAATGCGTCCCGCCAGACGGCGCAGCACCGCGTCATACAGTCCCTGCTCCTTCAATATCCGCAGAGCGTCGTCACAGGTGGCGCACTCCAGCAGCACCCCCGCCGCAGCGGGATCGATGCCCTCCGCCGCGGCGCAGGCGGTCATAATGTCCATGCGGCAGTCGCCGTAGCGGGAGTGGGTGTTCCACATTCCACCCGCCAGCTTCACCAGCTTGCCGATGTGACCGATGAGCAGCGCGCCGCGAAAGCCCAGCTCCCGGCACATCTCCACCGCGTCGCCGATGAAGTTGGAGGTCATCACCGCCGTGGCGGGGTCAATGCCCATAGCGTCCCTGATATAGTCCGCGCCGTAGTTGCCGGGGGCCAGCAGCACGTACTCCGCGCCGCTCTCCCGCCGCTGCCGCAGCTCCACATGGATGGTGTCCACCAACGCCTGCTCGCTCATAGGCTCCACGATCCCCGTGGTGCCTAAGATAGAGATACCGCCCTCAATGCCCAGCCGGGGATTGAACGTCTTTTTCGCCAGCGTCTCCCCCTCCGGGACGGAGATCACCACCAGCAGCCCGCCGGTGTACCCCAGCAGCCCGCAGACCTCCTCCACGTTCTCCCGTATCATCCGCCGTGGCACGGAGTTGATGGCCGCCGCGCCTACCGGCTGGTCAAGCCCCGGCTTCGTCACCCTACCAACGCCCTGTCCGCCGTCGATGACAACGCCCGCGCCCTCCGTTTTCCGCACCTCGGCATAGATAAGCGTGCCGCGGGTAATGTCCGGGTCGTCGCCGCTGTCCTTCCGTATGGCGCAGCGCACGCTGCTTGGCGACAGGTGAATGTCCTCCACCGCCAGCGTCAGCTCCATGCCCTTGGGCGTCAGCAGCCGGATCGTCTCCTTCCTGCGCCCACTGAGCAGCATCCACGCGGCGGCCTTGGCCGCCGCTGCGGCGCAGGAGCCGGTGGTATAGCCGAGACGTAGCTTTTTCCCGTCCCGCATGATAAATTCCTTCATACCTTACCGCCTGATCTGATAGAGCATGGCGTTGCAGATGGCGGCGGCCACGTTGCTGCCGCCCTTCCGGCCCCGCGCCACGATGTAGGGCGCGCGGTCACAGGCGATAATGTGCTCCTTGCTCTCCACCACGTTCACGAACCCCACCGGCACGCCGATGATAAGTGCCGGACGGAGCTTCCCCTCACGCATCAGGCTCTCCAGCGACAGCAATGCCGTGGGCGCGTTGCCGATGGCGAAAATGCAGGGCTTGGGCAGGGCTGCCGCCCGCTCCATGGACACGAAGGCGCGGGTCACGCCCCGCTCCTTCGCCTCCGCCGCCACGTCCGCGTCCGACATGAAGCAGTGCACCTCCCCGCCCAGCGCGGCAAGGATGGTCTTGTTGATCCCGGACTTCGCCATCTGGGTGTCCGTCACAATGTCGCAGCCGCCCCGCAGCGCGTCGATACCCTTTTGCACCGCGTGGTCGGAAAAAACCAGATTGTCCACGTAGTCAAAATCCGCCGTGGTGTGGATGACCCGCTTAATGACCAGCTCGTTCTCCGGGTCCAACTGCCTCTCTCCCAACAGCTCCGTGATGATGGCGAAGCTGCGCTTCTCAATGTCCATGGGCTTCATTTGCTCTATCATAGCGTCTCCTTTCTGCACGCGGCCAAAAACCGCGCCGCCATAGAGGGTCTGGCGTAAAAATGGAAGTGGGGGAACCCCGCGTACAGCGTACCGGAGGCGTGTACACACTCCCATTTCTTCCCGGAGGGCTTCTCCGCCAGAAAACCGTCGCCGGGCAGGGGCGTGTCCCAGTGATGGAACTCGTGCATAGGCACCTGCTCCCCGGCGCGGCAGAGGAGATTGTCCTCCCGCGCCGTGGCGGTGATGTAGCCGAACCGCGTCAGCCGCCCCGTGTCGAAGCACCTGCCGGGAATACACCCCACCATATCGTGCTCGCCGATGGACTCCGTCAGATACATGAAGCCACCGCACTCGGCGATACAGGGCATCCCCCCGTTCACCGCGCCGCGTATCTCCTGCCGCAGAGCGCGGTTTTCCTCCAACCGCGCCGCGTAAAGCTCCGGATAGCCGCCGCCTAAGTACAGCCCCTGCACGCCGTCGGGAAGCCGTTCGTCCGTCAGGGGGCTGAAGGGCACCAGCTCCGCGCCCAGCTGCCGCAGCAGGTCGAGACTGTCCTCATAGTAAAAGCAGAACGCCCTGTCCCGCGCCACGCCGATCCGCACCGGCGCGCCCTTTTCCGGCAATACCGGCGGCGCGAAGTCCAGCACCGGCGCGCCGCGGGCGATCTCCAGCAGCGCGTCCAGCTCCAGCGTTTTTTCCGCCGCCTCCGCCAGCTGCCGCAGCTTCTCCCGCAGATCCTCCACCTCGTCCGCTGTCACCAGCCCCAGATGGCGGCTCTCCAGCGCGCACTCCGGCAGCCGTGGCAGATAGCCGCAGGCGCGGACGCCCAGCCGGCTTTCCAGCTCCCGCGCCAGCGCGCCGTAGCTCATGGCGCTGCACCCGTTCAGAATGACGCCCTGCACGTTGTTGTCCGGCGCGAAGTCCAGAAAGCCCTGCACCGCCGCCACAACGGACAACGCCGCCCCCCGTGCGTTCACCACCAGCACCACGGGGCTTTCCGTCTCCCGCGCCGCCTCATAGGTGCTGGCGCGGGTGGATGTCAGCCCCAGCCCGTCATAATACCCCATGACCCCCTCAATGACCGTCACATCGCACCCCTCACCGTTGTGAGAGAGCAGATACCGCATGGTGTCGCGGTCAAAGAAGAACGGGTCGAGATTAGAGCTTTTCGCGCCGATAACACGGCTGTGGAACATGG
>OLYN01000221.1_pt1 | contig 35407 bp, 33 predicted proteins | sample 1674231 | NCBI WGS metagenome assembly OLYN01 (sample SAMEA103958153, study PRJEB25191) | human gut metagenome
TCAGCTCCATGCGGTTTCGTGCCGCTTCGTCAATCTTAGCGCAATACTGTCTTACATACACCCAGCTATGGGCGGTTTTCTTTTTTTGCTTATTTCGTCACCTTGCGCGCCATGCCGAAGTACCACGCGCCCATGCCGTCGCTGCCGACGCCCAGCACGCCGTCGCGGATCTGGTAGGGCTGGCGACCGCTGTACACGGGGATCACGTTGGCTCCGTCCAGCAGCAGACCCTCCGCGTCCTTCAGATACGCGTCCCGCGCCTCGGCGGAGGTGCTCGCCGCCGCCACGCGCATGAGGATGTCGTAGGCATTCATGTGGATGAGGGCGCAGTTACGGCTGTCGCCGCTGCGCCACGGGTCGAGGTAGGCGGAGGCGTCGTTATACAGGGCGGTCAGCTCCGTCAGAGCCAGCGTGAACTCCCCTGCGGCAAGCAGCTGGTCGAACGTCTCGCTCTCCTCCGCCTGCAGCGTCACGGAAAGCCCCAGCTTCTCCCGCCACGTCTTTTGCAGCTGCCGCGCCAGCTTATCCTGCACCGGTGTGCTGCGGTAGAGCAGCGTCACTGTGCCCAGCGACGCCATCGCCTCCGGGCGGCTCAGTCCCGCCTCCCGCTTCAGCTGCGCGGCGTCCTCACACCGCTGGTCGTAGGTGTCCGGGTCGTTGTCGATAAGCGCGCCGTTGACGGTGCGGAACTCCTCCCCCTCGGCGGTGCGGATGCCGTAGGGCACCAGTCCCTCCGCCGCCACGCAGTTCGCGCCCACCGTCTGGGCACCGCTGACGCGGTCGATCACAAGGCTCATGGCACGGCGCAGCCCGTCCCTGTCCATGTTGGTCGCCATCTGGTTGATGAGCACCACGCCCACGGAGGCGTCCCCGGTGTAGGTGCTGCTCTCCCCCGTCGCGCCCACCACCACGTCGGCGTTGCCGGCGGCCTTCTCCGCGTCGGCGTAGGTAGCGCACAGGATCTCCACACGGTCGGGCTGGATGCGGCGGCTGTCGTAGTGCTCCGCCTGCTTCATCAGCGTAAATACCTGATTGTCGCTCCAGTTGCCGCTGCGGCGGAAGGGGCCGTTGCCCACGAAGGCGGCGCGGCTGGCCGTCCAGTCCTCGCCGCTCTCCACCGCCGCTGCCTGCACCGGCATGGTGGCACTGGCGGTGCACACCGCGTCCACAAAGTAGGAGCAGGGGGCGGAAAGGGTGACGGTGAGGGTGTGGTCGTCCTCGGCGGACACCGCCAGCGCGTCCACGTCGCCGGCGCAGGCGTCCTCATACCCCGCCACCATGGACAGGATACCGCGGTTGGGGCTGCCCGTGTCCGGGGAGACGAGACGCTTCCACGCGTAGACGAAGTCCCCCGCCGTCACGGCGGTGCCGTCCGACCACTTGGCGTCGCTCCGCAGACGGAAGGTATACGTCTGGGTGCCGTCCTCGTTGTCCTCTGCCTGATGGGACTGGGCGGCGGCGGGGAGCACGCCGTCGGCGGTGCGGCGGTACAGATTATCAAACAGGTGCAGCACCACGGTGCGCTCGGCGGCGGTAGCCGCCAGAGCGGGATCCACGGTGGAGACGGTGCCGGTCATCACGACGGACAGCTTGTCCTCGTCGTTGGGGTCCTCGCCGCAGCCCACCAGCAGCGCGGCGGTCATGCACAGTGCCAGCAGCAGCGCGGCACTTCGTTTCCAAGCTCTCATAGAGGTTCCTCCGGGAATAGACTTTCCTATATTATATATGCTTCGGCGGAAAAAGTAAAGCCACCCGGCGGAATGGTGCCGGGCGGCTTTTTTCTATGGGGTCACTGCTCGGTCAGCAGCTGGGCGATCTGGACGGCGTTGGTGGCCGCGCCCTTGCGTACCTGGTCGCCGCAGCACCAGATATTCAGCCCGTTGTCCGAGGTCAGGTCGTCGCGGATGCGTCCCACGAACACCAGATCCTGATCGCTGGTCTCCAAGGGCATGGGATACCGCTTGGCGGCGAGATCGTCCACGAGGCGGCAGCCGGGAGCGGCGGCGATCAGCTGGCGGGCGCGCTCCACGGAGATCTTCTCCTTGGTGCGTACCACGATGGACACGCTGTGGCTGCGTACCACGGGGACGCGGACGCAGGTGCAGCTGACCTTCAGCTCCGGCAGGTGCATGATCTTGCGCCCCTCGTTTTGCAGCTTCATCTCCTCGGAGGTATAGCCCTCGAACGCCTCGCCGCCGATCTGGGGAATGACGTTGTAGGCGATCTGGTACTGGAACACCTTCGGCTCCACGCTCTTGCCCTCCCGCAGCAGCTCCACCTCGTCCATCAGCTCCATGGGGCCTCCGGCTCCGGCACCGGACACCGCCTGATAGCTGGAGGCAACGATGCTCTCGATGGGGCTGTCCTGATTCAGCGCGTTGATCGCCACCAGAGAGACGATGGTGGTGCAGTTGGGGTTGGCGACGATGCCCTTGTGCTTCTTCACGTCCTCCGGGTTGATCTCCGGAACGACCAACGGCACGCCGGGATCCAGACGGAACGCGCTGGAGTTGTCCACGAACACGGCTCCCGCCTTGACGATGGCGGGGGCGAAGTGCTCGGCGATGTCGTTCTCCGCCGCGCCCAGCACGATGTCCATGCCCTCGAACGCCTCGTCGCACGCCAGCTCCACGGGGATGTCGTGCCCACGCCAGTGGACAGCCTGCCCCATGGAACGCTGGGACGCCAGCAGGTGCAGCTCCGCCACGGGGAAATCCCGCTCCGCCAGCACCTTCATCATCTCACGACCCACCGCGCCGGTGGCACCGAGGATGGCAACCTTATATTTTTTCATGGATATATCCTCCTTATTTCACGAAACTGTTATAGAGCACCCGGATCGCCCGCTCGAAATCAGAGCCGTCCACGCCCACGATGATGTTCAGCTCCTCCGGTCCCTGGGTGATCATGCGGATGTTGATGCCGTTCTCGCCCAGCTTGCCGAAGATCTTTCCGGAGGAGCCGGGCTGGAACGCCATCTTGCGTCCCACGGCTGCCACCACCGCCATGCCGTCGGTGACGTGGAGACTGTCGGGCTTGATCTCCTTTTCGATGTCGCCCAACGCCTGATACAAAGAGGGCGCGGCCTTCGCCGTCTCCACCACCAGCGACACGGAGTCGATGCCGGAGGGGATATACTCCACGTTGATGCGGTAGCGTTCCAGTATCTCCAGCGTACGGCGTACCGTCCCCTGCTCGGAGGACATACCGTTCTTCGTCAGGGTGATGACGGAGAAGCCCTTTTTCCCGGCGATGCCGGTGATCATGCTGCCGGAGGAACGCTCCGTCTCCGACTCGTCGAAGCTCTCCCGGATCATGGTGCCGGGGTGGTCGGGCTGGTTGGTGTTGCGGATATTCAGGGGGATGTTCTTCTCCCGCACCGGGGAGACGGTGCCCTCGTGGAGCACCTGCGCGCCGATGTAGCTCAGCTCCCGCAGCTCGGCGTAGGTGATGCGCTCGATGGGGCGGGGATCGGGGACGATCTTGGGATCCGCCATCAGGAAGCCGGACACGTCCGTCCAGTTCTCGTACACGTCGGCGTCCAGCGCGGCCGCCGCCAGCGCGCCGGTAATGTCGCTGCCGCCGCGGGAGAAGGTGTGGACGGAGCCATCGGGCAGCACGCCGTAGAAGCCGGGGATCACCACACGCCGTCCGGCGGCGGCGCGGCGCAGTGCCCCGTAGCTTGCCTCCTCGTCCACGGTGCCGTCCATGCGGAAGCGGAGCCACAGGCTGCTGTCCAGAAAGTCAAAGCCCAGATAGTCCGCCATAATGCGGGCGGCGAAGTATTCGCCCCGGCTCACCAGCTCGTCGGCGGAAACGCCCTCGTCCATCCTCCGGCGCAGGGCGTCGAATTCCTCCTCCAGCGGCGTGGACAGCCCCAGCTGATCCCGTATCTCCAGATAGCGGCTGCGAACCATGTCAAAGATCCCGTCGCAGCTGACGCCGTACTGCAAATGTGCGTGGCACAGGTACAGCAGGTCGGTGATCTTGTGATCCTCCTTAAAACGCTTGCCGGCGGCACTGACCACCACCACGCGGCGGCTGGGGTCGCTCTCCACGATGGAGCGCACCTTCTCCAGCTGGTGGGTGTCCGCCATGGAGGAGCCGCCGAATTTCAACACTTTCAACATAGAAAACTCCTTTTTTGCTGTGCGTATTGGGCGCAAGGTTTTTCGCATGGTACAAAAAAATAATTTTTGTCCACCAGACAAAAACACTTGCTTTTTTGTTGGGGACAGTGTATCATAGCGATGTCAGAAATGCAAGTGCAAAATGCAAAAGTTTTTTCGGAGGCTTTTTTTATGATCTACCACAGCACAAGAGACGAGAATATCACCGCGTCCTCCACCCACGCGGTGCTGCAGGGCATCGCCCCGGACGGGGGGCTGTACATCTGCGACCCGGCGGCGTTGCGCTTCGACTGGCGCGGCGCGCTGGAAAAGGACACGCTGACCATGGCGGCGGACATTCTCCACGCGCTGCTGCCGGACTTCCCGGACATGGAGGACATTGTCCGCAAGAGCTACGCGGGGAAGTTCCCCACCGCCGATCTGACGCCGCTGGTGCCGGTGGGCGGCAGGTATGTGCTGGAGCTGTACCACGGCCCCACCTCCGCTTTTAAGGACGTGGCACTGTCGGTGCTGCCCCGGCTCATCGGCGCAGCTGCCAAGGCAGAGGGCATGACGGGCGACGTGGTCATCCTCACCGCCACCTCCGGCGACACCGGCAAGGCGGCGATGGAGGGCTTCCACGACGTACCGGGCACCCGCATCACCGTGTTCTATCCCTACGGCGGCGTGTCCCCGGTGCAGCAGGCGCAGATGGCGACGCAGGAGGGCGGCAACGTCCGGGTGTGCGCCGTGCGCGGCAACTTCGACGACGCCCAGACCGGCGTGAAGAATATTTTCGCCGCCTGCCGGGACAGGGATCTCCACGGTGCCATGCTGTCCAGTGCCAACTCCATCAACATCGGGCGGCTTGCCCCCCAAGTGGTGTACTACTTCCGCGCCTACGGCGATCTGGTGAAGGCGGGACGCATCAAGCCGGGCGACAAGGTGGACTACACCGTGCCCACCGGCAACTTCGGCGACATCCTCGCCGGGTACTTCGCCAAGGAGATGGGGCTGCCCGTGGGGCGTCTGATCTGCGCCAGCAACGCCAACGACGTGCTGACGGAGTTCCTGACCACCGGGCGGTACGACAAACGCCGCCCCTTCTACAAGACCACCTCCCCCTCCATGGACATTCTGGTGTCCAGCAATCTGGAGCGGCTGCTGTACCTTATGAGCCGGGACGCTGCCTACGTGGCGGGTCTTATGAGGGATCTGAACACCCAAGGGTGGTATCAGGTCAGCGACGCGCTGCTGTCCCAGCTCCGGGCGGTCTTTGGCTGCGGCTGCTGCAACGACGAGGGCGCGTCGGCGGTCATCGGGCAGCTGTGGCGGGAGGAGAAGTACCTGTGCGACCCCCACACCGCCGTGGCGTGGGCGGTGGCGGAGAAGAATTCCCGCGATGGCGTGCCCATGGTGGTGCTGTCCACCGCCTCGCCCTACAAATTCCCCGCCGCCGTGCTTCACGCACTGGGGGAAAAGAGCGGCGAAAACGAGTTCGCCATGATGGAGACGCTCCACCGCATCACCGGCACGCCGATCCCCCGGAATCTCCGGGGACTGGAGGGTCGCCCGGTGCTGCACACGGACGTGATCGACAAGACCGCCATGGAAAGCTACGTGCTGGCGGACGTTTTGAAATAAGAAAGAGGTATTGCTATGAAAATCGTATGTTTGGATATGGAGGGCGTTCTCGTCCCCGAGATCTGGATCGCCTTTGCCGAGGAAATCGGCATCCCCGAGCTGCGCCGCACCACGCGGGACGAGCCGGACTATAACAAGCTCATGCGCTGGCGCATTGACCTGCTCCGCAGCCGCGGGCTGAAGCTGTCCCAGATACAGGACACCATCTCCCGCATTGACCCCCTGCCCGGTGCCAAGGCGTTTCTGGACGAGCTGCGGAGCATGACGCAGGTGCTCATCCTCAGCGATACCTTCGAGCAGTTCGCCATGCCCCTGATGAAGAAGCTGGGCTATCCCACGCTGCTGTGCAACACGCTGAAAACCGACGCGGAGGGCTTCATCACCCACCACGTCATGCGCTGCGACCACTCCAAGCTGACCACGGTGAAGGCTCTGCAATCCATCGGCTACGACACCATCGCCAGCGGCGACAGCTACAACGATCTGGATATGCTGCTGAACAGCAAGGCGGGCTTCCTGTTCCGGGGTCCCGAAGCCATCAAGAAGAGCTATCCCCAGATCCAGTGCTTCGAGGAGTACGATGCCCTTCTCGCCGCTATCCGCGGCGTTCTGTGACCGCCTGCGGCTCACGGCACAAAACGAAAAACCGGCACCTTACGGTGCCGGTTTTTCGTTTTGTGAGAGGGGTAAATTGAAAAAAGCAGCAGTTTGATCAGCCCATCTGGACGCGGTTCTCCCGGCTCCAGCTGGTGATGTCCAGGTTGGCGTAACGGTGACGCAGACCCTCCAGCTTGCCGTCGGTATCGCCCAACGCGATGATGCTGTTGATGGCCGCCAGATCGGCGGCGGGCATGGTGTCGGGACGCTCCGCGCCGCAGTCGGCGCAGCGGTAGAGCTTGGTGCCCTCGGAATAAGTCAGCGCGGTGCTGCCGCAAGCGGCGCAGCGGTTCATCTTAGAAACAATAGCCATAATTTTTTACCTCCATTTATTTGTTTTCTTTCGTTGTCCTTATACTATCACAGAATTTGTAAGTTGTAAAACGCATAATTGTATGTACAACTATGAAGAAAAGTATTATAATAAGCAGGAAAGGACGGTGGTACCCATGAGCGTGAACAAATACCAGATGTTTTTGAAAACCGTGGAGTGCGGCAGCTTCTCCAAGGCGGCGGCGGAGATGAGCTTCACCCAGTCCGCCGTGAGCCATGCGGTGCAGGCGTTGGAAAACGAGCTGAACGTCACCCTGCTGAGCCGCAACCGCGGCGGCGTGGTGCTGACGGCGGACGGCCGCGCCCTGCTGCCCCGTATCGAGAAGCTGTGCGCCGCCCACCACGAGCTGATGCAGTCGGCGGCGGAGCTGAACGGCATGGACGCCGGCTTCGTGCGGGTCGCCACCTTTTCCAGCGTGTCCGCCCAGTGGCTGCCCTCCATTCTGAAGAGCTTCGGCGAGCGGTACCCCAACATCGAGTTCGAGGTGGTCACCGGCGACTACTACGGGCAGAGCGAGGACTGGATCTTACAGGGAAAGGTAGACTGCGGCTTCCTGCGGCTGCCCTCGGTAAAGCACCTGCAAACCTACGCCCTGTACCGCGACGAATTGCAGGTGATCCTGCCCTGCGGCCACCCGCTGGCGGACAGCGACCCCTTCCCCGCCGCGTCGCTGTCCACGGAGCCGTTCATCTTTCTGGAGGAGGGGCAGGACTACGAGATCTCGGCGGCGTTGGACAAGATGGGCATACGCCCCAACGTGAAGTACACGGCGCGGGAGGACCGCACCATGCTCGCCATGGTGTCCAAGGGGCTGGGCATCAGCCTCCTGCCGGAGCTGATGGTGCGCCACAGCCCCTACCCGGTGGTCGCCTGCCGCGCCCCGGAGCGGTTTTACCGCAACATCGGCATCGCCGTCAAGGACAAAAAGGCCCTGTCCGCCGCCACGCGGCGTTTCGTGGACTACGTCCGCGGATGGGTGGCGGAGAACGGTGAGGAATAAAAAAAGAACGCCCATGGCGTTCTTTTTTTCGTGTCGCTTATTGCGCCGCAGGGGTCACGCTGCCGTCGTCGCCCAGCGTCGCCGGCACGATATGGCTCCGCGTGTTCCGGGCGATGTTGTCCAGCCGCAGGCGGCTGGGGAAATCGCTGAGCAGCGTGTACGCCACGCCGTGCTTCTTGGCGCGCCCCGTTCTGCCGATGCGGTGGATGTAATACTCGTTCTCCTCCGGCACCTCGTAGTTGAACACCGCGTCCACGTCGTCCACGTCGATGCCGCGGCTGGCCACATCCGTCGCCACGAACACCCGCAGCTTGCCGTCCCGGAACCGCTGCATGACCTCCTCCCGCTTCCGCTGGGGGATGTCGCCGTGGATGCACTGGGCGTCCACGCCCCGCATCTGCAAAAACTTCGTCAGACGCTCGGTGCTGCCCTTGGTGTTGCAGAAGCAGATGACCCGCTCGTAGTCCTCGTGCGCCAGTATCTTGGCGATGGCGTCCACCTTCCCGTCGGAGGACACCTCCAGCCGGTACTGGAGAATGTCGGGCTTGTTCTCCTTCGTCGCCTGCACGGTGATCTCCTCCGGGTCCCGCTGGTACACCCACGAGATGTCCATGACCTCCCGGGAGATGGTGGCGGAGAACATCCCCAGATTCTTCCGGCTGGGGATCTTGTCCAGAATACGGGTCACATCGTGGATAAAGCCCATGTCCAGCATCCGATCTGCCTCGTCCAGTACCACGGTCTGCACGCTTTTCAGGCTGACGGTGCGCCGCTTCATGTGGTCGCTGAGCCGTCCCGGCGTCGCCACCACGATCTGCGGTCTGCGCTTCAGCGCGTCGATCTGCTTGCCGATGGGCTGACCCCCGTACAGGCACACCAGCCGCACGCCCTCGTGGCAAACGGCGATGTCCCGCATTTCGTCGGTGATCTGCATGGCAAGCTCGCGGGTGGGTGCCAGGATCACCGCCTGCACGTCCTCGCTCTCCCGGTCAATGCGCTCGATAATGGGGATGCCGAACGCCATGGTCTTGCCGGTGCCGGTAGGAGCCTTGGCGATGACGTCCTTCCCCGCCAGCATGGGCGGGATGCACCCCGCCTGTACGGGGGTGCTGACGGCGTAATGCTTATTGCGTATGGCGCGCATGGTGGCGTCTGACAGTCCGAAGCTCTCAAACGGTGCGCCCTGTGTCACTTCCATAGTCGTATCCTCGTTTTTCACATGATCTTCCAAAAAAGGATTATATCATATCTGTCAACGACTTGCAACGGCGGTAAAATCAGTGCTATACTGTACCCAGCATGGAAGGGAGGTGTCCGCCGTGACACGAGATGAGCTGCGCGCCAAGGCAAACGAGCTGCCGCTGCTGCCGGGCGTCTATCTGATGATGGACAAGACCGGTCAGGTCATCTACGTGGGCAAGGCGAAGAAGCTGAAAAACCGCGTCAGCCAGTATTTTCAGGACACCGCCTCCCACAACGAAAAAACGAAAATGATGGTGTCCCACGTGGACAGGTTCGACACGATCATCGTCCGCTCCGAGTTCGAGGCTCTGGTGCTGGAAAACTCCCTCATCAAACGGCACCAGCCGCGGTATAACATTCTCCTGAAGGACGACAAGGGCTATCCCTTCGTGCGGCTCTCCGCCGAGGCGTACCCCCGGTTCTCGCTGGTGAACCGTCCCGCGGACGACGGGGCGAAGTATTTCGGCCCCTTCGGAGGTCGCCACGAAACGCGCCTCGCGCTGGACGCGGTCTGCACCGCGCTGCGCCTGCCCACCTGCAACCGCCGCTTCCCCCGGGACATCGGCAGGGAGCGTCCCTGTCTGAATTTCCACATGGGACGCTGCGACGGCTTCTGCCGTCCCGACGGCCCCGGCAGCGAGGAATACCGCCGCCGCACGGCGCAGGCGACCGCCCTGCTGGACGGCAGGCTCCGCGCCGTCACGGCGGAGCTGACGGAGAAAATGACCGCCGCCGCCGAATCGTTGGATTTCGAGACCGCCGCCGCCTGCCGCGACAGGCTCCGCGCCCTGTCGGTGCTGACGAAGGATCAGAACGTCATCGCCGGCATCTGCGCCGACACCGACGTGTGGGGCGCGTACACCAGTCCCGCCCGCTCCGGCTGCGCCATTCTGCACATTGAGGGCGGCGACCTGCTGGGGCGGCAGACGGAGGTGTTCCCCACCGCCGCCGACAGCGACGGCGCGCTGCTGTCCGCCGTGGTGCCCCAGTATTACCTCTCCCGCAGCGTCCTGCCCCGGGAAATACTCCTCCCCGCGCCCTTGGAGGACGCAGACGCACTCTCCGCTCTGCTGACGGAGCGCGCCGGGTACGCCGTGACGCTCCGCGTGCCCCAGCGCGGACAGCGGCGCGCCCTGCTGGACATCGCCCACCGCAACGCCCGGGAGGAGGTGGAACGCGTCACCGACGCCGCCCAGCGCATCAACGGTACGCTGCGTCTCCTGCAGGAGACGGCGCAGCTGCCCGCCCTGCCCCGCCGCATGGAGAGCTACGACATCTCCCACACCGGCGGCAGCGATCAGGTGGGCGGCATGGTGGTCTTTCAGGACGGCAAGCCCCTGCGCTCCGCCTACCGCCGCTTCCGCATCGAGTCCTGTCAGGGCGCGGACGACTACGGAGCCATGCGGGAGGTGCTCACCCGCCGCTTCCGCCGCTATCTGGAGGGCGACGAGAAATTTGCCCCCCTGCCGGAGCTTCTGCTGATGGACGGCGGTCAGGAGCACGCCCGCGTGGCGGAGCAGGTGCTGGCGGAGTGCGGGCTGGACGTGCCGGTGCTGGGCATGGTCAAGGATGACCGCCACCGCACCCGCGCCCTTGTGACCGCCCGCGGGCAGGAGCTGGGCATCCGCCAGACCCCTGCCCTGTTCGCCCTCATCGGCACCGTGCAGGAGGAGGTGCACCGCTTCGCCATCGCCTACCACCACCAGCGGCACGCCAAGTCCGCCAAGCGTTCCCAGCTGGACAACGTCCCCGGCATAGGCGAGGCGCGGAAAAAGCGGCTTTTGCAGCATTTCGGCACCGTCGCCGCCGTCAAGGCCGCCACCGTGGAGGAGCTTTCCGCCGTCGTCCCCCGCGCCGCCGCCCAAGCCCTCTACGCCAAGCTCCACCCCTGACCTCTGCCGGTCAGCCGGTGCGTATACTCCCACAAAAAAGAACCGGCGTGCGCCGTTTCTTTTTTATTCAGCCTCGCATCAGGCGCACCGCCGCCGGCAGGTTCTCTATCTCCACCCGCGGCGCGCTGGGGCAGTATTCCCCATCCAGCGACCACGGCAGATTCTCCTCCGTGGTCACGGTCACGCGCTGCACGTGCCGCAGTATCACCCCCGGATAGTCGTACTGCATCCGCGTCATGGCGGTGATCAGGTTCTGTAAGTCCAGGGCGGTCTTGGGCATCCGCAGCAGCAGCAGCTCGAATTTTCCGTCGTCCATCCGCACACGCGCCGGGTCCAGCTTCACCAGCCCGCCCAGGGACGTGGAGTTGCACACCGCGCCGAAGATGAACTCCCCCTCGTACCGCTGTCCGTCCGCCTCCACCGCGCACCGGTACGGGCGCAGGGAGTCCAGATCCCCCAGCCCCTCTAAAATGTACGCAAAGTGCCCCAGCGCGTTCTTCGCCGCCTGTGTGGCGGAGTAGGACGACCGGGTGAACGCCCCGAAGGACGCCACATAGGCGAAGTACCTGCCGTTGTGCCGCCCCACATCCAGCGGACACGGCTTCCCGCAGACGGCGTCCGCCGCCGCGTCCGCCAGCTGCGTCCGCAGGCGCAGGCTCGCGGCAAAGTCGTTGGTGCTGCCGCAGGGCAGATACCCCAGCACCGGCCGCTCCTCCAGCTCCATCAGCCCCGACAGCGTCTCGTTCAGCGTTCCGTCGCCGCCGGCGCACACCACCTCGTCGTACTCCCCGCCCCATTGGGCGGCGATGTCCCGGGCCTGTCCGCCCGCCTCGGTCACAAACACCCGCACCAGATAGCCCGCCTTGGAAAACTGCGCCACCGCGTCGAACAGCGGGGCGCGGGACTTTGTCTTTCCCGCCCGTGGATTGACGATAAACAAGAGCTTCTTCATATATGCACCCTTCCTCGCCGTCTGAACTTCACCGCGCAGGCGCGGTTTGTGTCGTAATCATACCATATCCCCCGCCGGAATTCAATATATTCACCCCCTGTCCCCGGTGCAAAAAATGTTGCAAAATCCCTCGTATGCGGGTATGATAATAAAAACACCCTCTGGAGGTAGATACCATGAAGCGTACCCAGTATTTCAAATGGGGTCTGACGGCGTTTCTCACCGTCTGCGCCGTCCTCGTCTTTTACGACACCTTCTATCAAGACGGAACGCTTCAGGGCTTCCTGTCCCAGCTGGCTTCCATTCTCTCGCCGGTGCTCTACGGCTTCGCCATCGCCTACCTGCTGACCCCCGTGATGTCCTGGCTGGAAAATAACATCGCTCTCCTGTGGAAAAGGTGCTTCAAGAAGGAGCTGAAGCGTCCCTCCGGCGCGCTGCGCCTGATCAGCATACTGCTGACCGAGGCGGCGGTGCTCTTCCTGCTGTACCTGCTGATGAGCGTGCTGATCCCCCAGCTGGTGGACAGCGTCACCACCCTCATCAACAACGCCGAATCCTACTACCGCAACGTCTACCGCTGGGCGGACTCCCTGCTGGACAGCGACAACGAGATCGCCGTCTGGATCGCGAGCCTTATCACTGACCGCTACTCCGACGGCATGGCTTTCCTCACCGAGAAGATCCTCCCGTGGGTACAGAAGGCGGTGGTGCCCCTGACCAACGGCATCTGGAGCGGTATCCGCGGCGCGGTGGGCTTCGCCTTCGACCTCATCGTGGGTCTGATCGTCTCCATCTATCTGATGGGCATGAAGGAAAAGAGCCTTGCCCGCTGCTGCAAGGCGGTCTACGCCTGCCTGCCCGAGAAGAAGGCGGACGCCGTCATGCGGGGCACACGCCGCGTCAACGCCATCTTCTCCGGCTTCGTCCGGGGCAAGCTGCTGGACTCCCTCATTATCGGCATCCTCTGCTTCATCTGCTGCTCCCTGCTGAAGCTGCCCTACACGCCGCTGGTCAGCGTGGTGGTGGGCGTCACCAACGTGATCCCCTTCTTCGGCCCCTTCCTGGGGGCGATCCCCTCCGCGTTTCTTATCCTGCTGGTCAGTCCCAAGCAGTGCCTCATCTTTGTGGTGTTTATCATCGTTCTCCAGCAGTTTGACGGCAATATCCTCGGCCCTAAGATCCTCGGCGACGCCACCGGTATCTCCAGCTTCTGGGTCATCGTCGCCATTCTGGTGGGCGGCGGCTTCGGCGGCGTGCTGGGTATGTTCATCGGCGTGCCGGTGTTCGCCTGCGTGCAGGAGCTGGTGAAGTATCTGATGGATCGCCGCCTCCGCGCCCGGAATATGCCCACCGAGGCGTATGCCTACGTGGGACGCGCCAAGGACGACCCCGCCAGCGAACTCTCTACGGAATCGAGGAACCCCCATGACTAAAGACCTTTATGACCGTCTGATGGCCTACGGCAACAACTCCGAGCCGTTTCTGACCCATAACTTCATGCGTACCGCCGACCTGTCCGACGGCACCGCCACCGTGGTGCTGCCCATGCACACCGAAAGCCTCAACCGCTGGGGCGGAGCCCACGGCGGCATCCTGTTCTCCCTCTGCGACGTGGCGATGGGGATGTCCATTGCGACGCTGCGGCAGGAGACTATGGTCACGGTCAACGCCAATATCGACTATCTGTCCTTCGCCCCGGCGGGCAGCACCCTCACCGCCGTGGGCAAGGTGGAGCGGATCGGACGCAAGCTGGCGTTCGCCTCCGCAGAGATCCGCGACCAGACCGGCAAGCTGCTGGTGCAGTCCCACTGCGTCATGTGCTTCACCGGTCAGTCGCTGCCCCTGTGAGGGCGCGCGCCCTGCGCCGCTGGTGTTTGTCACTGGCGGCGTTTTTCGCCGTGTATTTTTCCCTGCGTACCAGCCGCACCGCCATGAACTGGCTCTGGTACGCCGTCCTCTCTCCCTTGGAGCGTGGGCTGGGCACCCTCTGCGGCGGTCTGGACGTCTCCGTGGCGGAGGTGCTGCTCCTCACTGCCCTGTTCTCCGCCCTTATCTGGCTGTGCAACGTTCCCCGGCGCATCGCCGCCGCCCGCCGCCGCTGGGTCTGCGCCCTGCGCCAGCTGCTGGCGGCGTTCCTCGCCGTGCTCACCGTCTATGCCGGCTTCTGCCTCCTGTGGGGCACTGGCTACAACACCGACGGCTTTCAGGGCAAAAGCGGGCTTACCGCCCAGCCCGTCACCACCGGCGCGCTGGACAAGACCGCCCGGTTTTTCTCCCGGCAGCTGGCCGCCTGCGCCGATGAGGTGCCCCGCGACGCCCACGGCGTCTGCACGCTGGATCGCCGCCAAGTCCTCGCCCGCAGCGGCGGCGCGCTGAACGTCCTGCGCTCGGAGTTCCCCTTTCTGACGGAGGACGCCGCCCCCGCCAAGGACTTCGCCTGCTCCCGCGCCCTCAGCGTCCTCCGGTTCACCGGCTTCTACTTCCCCTTCACCGGCGAGGCGAACGTCAACACCGACAGTCCCTCCGCCTTCCTGCCCGCCACCGTCTGCCATGAGCTGTCCCACCGGCAGGGCTTCACCGCCGAGGAGGAGTGCAATTTCATCGGCATCCTTGCCGCCATTCGCTCCGACGACCCCGCCTACCGCTACTCCGGCTATCTCACCGGCTTTACGTATCTGTCCAACGCCCTCTATGCCGCCGACCGGGACGCGTGGCAGTCCCTCCGGGACACGCTCCCCGATACCGTCGTCGCCGACCTCCGCGCCAGCAACGACTATTGGGCGCAGTTCCGCTCCGCCGTCTCCCGCGCCTCCGACCGGGTGTACGACGGCTTTCTCAAGAGCAACGGCGACGCGGACGGTATCCGCAGCTACGGCACCGTCACCGACCTCCTCGTCGCCTACTTCACTTGATTTTCCGCTATTCATTATCCTCTATTCAATAAGGAAACGGGAAGCCCCTCCGGGCTTCCCGTTTCCTTATTCAATTCAGTGTGCTCTCCTTCATCTCGAACAACGCCGCGATGCGCCGCCGCAGCGGCGCGTGCGCCGCCTCCCGCAGCCCCGGATCCCGCGCCAGCAGCTCCTGCGCCGCGTCCCGCGCCGTCCGCAGCAGCTCCATGTCGCAGCTGAGGTCGGCGGCTTTCAGCACAGGCAGTCCGTGCTGCCGCCTGCCGAAAAAGTCCCCCGGCCCCCGCAGCTTCAGATCCTCCTCCGCAATACGGAACCCGTCGTTCGTCTCCGTCAGCACCTTCAGCCGCCGGCGCGTCTCCTCGCTCTGCACGTCGCTGAGCAGCACGCACCAGCTCTGCGCCTTTCCGCGCCCTACGCGCCCCCGCAGCTGGTGCAGCTGGCTCAAGCCGAACCGGTCGGCGTTCTCCACCACCATCAGCGTGGCGTTGGGCACGTCCACGCCCACCTCCACCACCGTGGTGGACACCAGAATGTCGCTCTCACCGGCGGCGAAGGACGCCATGACCTTCTCCTTCTCCTTGGGCTTCATCCGCCCGTGGAGTACCGCCACGCGCAGCTCCGGGAACGTCTCCTCCTGCAACGCTTTGGCGTAGGCGGTCACCGCCTTCCGCTCGTCCGCTGCCTCGCCGTCCTCGCCCACCAGCGGGCACACGACGAACACCTGATGCCCCTCCTGCACCTGCTTCCGGATAAAGCCGTTCAGCCGCTGCCGGTATCTCTCCCCCAGCGCGAACGTCTCCACACGCTGCCGTCCCGGCGGCAGCTCGTCGATAACGGACACATCCAGATCGCCGTAGATGATCAGTGCCAGCGTCCGGGGTATGGGCGTGGCGGACAGCACCAGCAGGTGGGGCGAACGCCCCTTCTGCGCCAGTGCGGAACGCTGATCCACCCCGAACCGGTGCTGCTCGTCGGTGATGACCAGCCCCAGCCGGTGGTACTGCACGTCCTCCGTCAGCAGCGCGTGGGTGCCGATGCACAGCGCGATCTCCCCGCTGTCCAGCCCCGCCAGCACCGCCCGCCGCTCCTTGGCGGGGGTGGAGCCCGTCAGCAGCGCGCAGGGCAGACCGAACCGCGCAAACAGCGGCGCAAGCGTCGCATAATGCTGCCGCGCCAGTATCTCCGTGGGTGCCATCAATGCCGACTGCCACCCGTTCCGGGCGGCGAACCACGCGCACGCCGCCGCCACCATGGTCTTGCCGCTGCCCACGTCCCCCTGACACAGCCGGTTCATGGGCCGCCCGGACGCCATATCGCCCACCGCCTCGCCGATGGCGCGCTTCTGCGCCCCCGTCAGGGCAAAGGGCAGCGCGTCGTAAAACGCCCCCATGTCCACCGCGCCGCACTGCGGCCCCTGCACGTCCTGCCGCCGCTGCCGCAGCAGCGACAGACCGCAGCTCAACGTGAACAGCTCCTCGAACACCAGCCGCCGCCGCGCCGTCTCCAACGCCTCCGGCGACGCCGGGAAATGGATGTTCTCATAGGCGAACCCGGCGTAGCACAGCCGGTACGCCTGCCGCACCTCGTCGGGCAGCACGTCCTCCGGCAGCTCCCGGCACTCGTCCAGCCCCTGCCGCACCGCCTTCGCCATCATCACCTGCGTCAGCCCCGCCGTCAGCGGGTACACCGGCATGATGCGCCCGGTCAGCAGCTGCTTTCCCTCCGTCTCCAGCAGCGGGTTCACCATTCTGCGCCGTGCGCCGCCGCCCTCCGCCTTGCCGTAGAAGATATACGTCTCCCCCGTGTGCAGGCTGCTCTCCCGATACCCCTGATTAAAGAACGCCACGTCCAGCACGCCGCCGTCGTCCACCGCCCGCACCCGCACCAGCGTCCGCCCGCCGGGGATACGCGACCCCTGCGGCGTCTGGGCTATCATGGCCTTACAGCAGGCGTACTCCCCCTCCGGCAGCTCCCGGATGGCAAACAGCCGCGACCGGTCCTCCCACCGCCGGGGATAGTATTCCAGCAGGTCGCCCAGCGTCCGTATGCCCAGCTTTTCCATCGCCTTGGCGCGCGTCTCGCCCACGCCCTTGATATACCGCACATCCGTGCTCATGTCCGCCATCCGTTCTCCCTCCTCTGCCGTAAGCTCTCCCCGTATTGTACCATACTCCCCCTGCAAAGACAAACGAAAAACCGGGACGGCAGTGCCGTCCCGGCTTCGTGCTTCTTACTCGTTTTCCGCCAGGTACCGCGCCACGTACACGCCGCTGGCAGACGCGTGGGACAGGGAGTGGGTCACGCCGCTGCCGTCACCGATGACGAACAGACCCTTGTGGGGCGTCTCCAGATTCTCGTCCAACGCCACCTCCATGTTGTAGAACTTCACCTCCACGCCGTAGAGCAGCGTATCGTCGCTGGCGGTGCCGGGGGCGATCTTGTCCAGCGCGTAGATCATCTCGATGATGCCGTCCAGAATACGCTTGGGCATCACCAGACTCAAATCGCCGGGGGTCGCCGCCAGTGTGGGGGTCATAAAGCCCTTTTCAATGCGCTTGGGCGTGCTGCGCTGTCCGCGGATCAGGTCGCCGAACCGCTGCACCATCACGCCGCCGCCCAGCATATTGCTGAGCCGTGCAATGCTCTCGCCGTAGCCGTTGCTGTCCCGGAACGGCTCCGTAAAGTGCTTGGACACCAGCAGGGCGAAGTTGGTGTTCTCCGTGTGCAGCGCGGGGTCCTCATAGCTGTGCCCGTTGACGGTGACGATGCCGTTGGTGTTCTCGTTCACCACCGCGCCACGGGGGTTCATGCAGAACGTCCGCACCTTGTCCTGATACTTCTCCGTCTTATAGACGATCTTGCTCTCGTACAGCTCGTCGGTGATGGGCGCGAACACCTCGGCGGGCAGCTCCACCCGCACGCCGATGTCCACCCGGTTGGACTTGGTGGGGATGTCCAGCGCGTCGCACACGGACTCCATCCACTTGCTGCCGCTGCGCCCCACGGAGATGATGCACTTGCGCCCCACGAAGGTGCCCTTGTCCGTCTCCGCCTCGTAGGTGCCGTCCCCGGCCACGTTCAACGCCTTCACCGGCGTCAGGAAGTGGAACTCCACGTGCTCCTTCAGCTGGGCGTACAGATTTTCCAGCACCTTGTAGTTGATGTCCGTGCCCAGATGGCGCACGGAGGCGTCCAGCAGATGCAGGTTGTTTTGCAGGCACAGCCGCTTGAAGGTGCTGTCCGCCGTGGAGTACAGCTTGGTGCCCGCGCCGCCGCAGGCCACATTGATGTCGTCCACGTAGCGCATCAGCTCCATGGCCTTCTGCTTGCCAATGTACTCGTACAGCGTGCCGCCGAACTCGTTGGTCAGGTTGTATTTGCCGTCGGAGAACGCGCCCGCACCGCCGAAGCCGTTCATAATGGCGCAGGTCTTGCAGTGGATGCAGGACTTGATCTTGTCGCCGTCAATGGGACAGTGCCGCTTTTCCAGTGGGTTGCCCGCCTCCAGCACCGCCACCTTCCACTCCGGCTTCCGCTTCATCAGTTCATAGGCGGAGAAGATCCCGCCGGGGCCTGCGCCGATAATCATTACATCATAAGTCATGGAGATACCTCCTCATATTTATCCATGAAATATTATACTAAGGAATCTGAAACTTTCAACCCCTAATTCTTAATGGCTCCTATCTCCAAGGGTAATGCTGCCGCTGTCTGCCGGGGAAACGGTTTTGTCCCGTCATTCCGAGCCAGCCCCGGTGCCCCCGTCATTGCGAGCCAGTGACCGTGTCACTGGCTCGGCAATCCGTTCTCCCCGCGCCGCAGGCGCGGCGATCCGTCCCCTAAATTCCCCACTGACCATCCTTCTTTCTTCATTGACCCCCCTCCCCGCCTGTGCTACAATAAAGAAAATCACACAGGAGGGCGCGACCATGAGCTACGCAGACCGCATTTTCAAGGAGAATTGCCGGGAGATCCTGACCCACGGCGTCTGGGACACGGAGCAGAACGTCCGTCCCCACTGGGACGACGGCACCCCCGCCCACACGGTAAAGAAATTCGGCATCGTCAACCGCTATAATTTGCAGGAGGAGTTCCCCATCCTCACCGTCCGCCGCACGTTTTTCAAGACGTGCATCGACGAGCTACTATGGATCTGGCAGCAGAAGTCCAACAACATCCACGACCTGCGGGGTCACATCTGGGACAGCTGGGCGGACGAGAGCGGCTCCATCGGCAAGGCGTATGGCTACCAGCTCTCCGTGAAGCACCAGTACCCGGAGGGCGAGATGGATCAGGTGGATCGGGTGCTGTACGACCTGAAGCACAACCCCGCCAGCCGCCGTATTCTGACGAATATCTATAACTTCGCCGACCTTCACGATATGGCTCTCTACCCCTGCGCCTACTCCATGACCTTCAACGTCTCCGGCAATACCCTCAACGCCATTTTGAACCAGCGCAGTCAGGATATGCTGGCGGCAAACAACTGGAACGTGGTGCAGTACAGCGTGCTGGTCCACATGATGGCGCAGGTGTCCGGGCTGCAAGCGGGCGAGCTTGTCCATGTTATCGCCGACGCCCATATCTACGACCGCCACGTGCCCATCATCGAAAGGCTGCTGGAGCAGGACGAGCGTCCCGCTCCCCGCTTCGTGATGGACAAGTCCGTCACCGATTTCTACCGGTTCACGCGGGACAGCTTCTCGCTGGAGGGCTACGACCCTCAGCCCTTCGAGGACAAGATCCCCGTGGCGATCTGAGGGAGGGAGCCGTATGTACGCCATCGTTGCCGTGGACGAGCGGTGGGGCATCGGCAGGGATAACCGGCTGCTGTTCCACCTGCCCGCCGACCTGAAGCACTTCAAAACCCTCACCTCCGGTCACACCGTCCTCATGGGGCGGAAAACGCTCCAATCCCTCCCCGGCGGCAGGGGGCTTCCCGGCCGCCGCAACCTCGTCCTGACCTCCGAGCGCGCCTTCACCGCCGAAAACGCGCAGGTGGTGCACTCCGTGGAGGACGCCGTCCGCGCCGCCGGCGAGGACGCGTGGGTCATCGGCGGCGAGAGCGTCTACCGCCAGCTGCTGCCCCTGTGCCGGCGTGTCTTTGTCACCCGCATCGCCGCCGACGGCGGTGCCGATGTCTTTTTCCCCCCGCTGGAGGACGACCCCCGCTGGCACCTCGCCGCCCGCTCCGCCCCCATGGAGGAGAACGGGCTCACCTTCCGCTATGAGGAATACACCCCCGCAGACTGACACTCCCCGCCGCCGCAGAAGGACGCAAAGGCGCAAAAATGACCGGCAGAGCCGGTCATTTTTTATTCCTCCATCTCCACGGTGATGTTGTCCGTGCCGTGCTGTTCAAATTCGCCCAGATACGTCTCCATCCGCGCCATGATCTCGTCGTAGTTCTCCGGCGTGATGGGGGGATCGTCCATGTCCCGCAACGCCAGCTCCTGCGCCAAGATCTCGAAAAACGTGGTGTCCTCATACGCCATGATCGCCTCGTGTATGCCGCCGTCGGCGAAGGCGCGGGAGGGGATCAGCTCCCCCTGGTACAGCTCCGTCAGCGGAGCCATGCCGTGGTCGAGACAGTGGGCGAACACCAGACTCTCCACCTGATCGTATTCCTTGATGCGGTCGTCGCCCCGGGTGGAGTTCAGCACCCAGTTGCCGATGTATACCAGATCCAGCAGACGCCGGAACTGCTTCTCCGTCATTTTCAGTTCCATCATGCCACCTCCGTCGTGCCGAAAACTTCATTTCCACGATTATAGCACGTTCCGCTCACGATTGCCACAGAAAAAAATGAGCAGACGCGCCAATTTTTAGCTTGTATCAACGCGTGAAACATAGTACAATGTATTAGTTATACTGGCGTATCCTGTGTACACCTTAAACATCAACCCTTTGTGCAGGTATGATTTCTATTGGACTTTGCGAAAGTCAGGGAGGCAAATTCTCATGGATCAGCGACCCATCGGGGTGTTCGACTCCGGTCTCGGCGGGCTCACCGCCGTGCGGGAGATACGCAGCATCCTCCCCTCTGAGAACATTATATACTTCGGAGACACGTCCCGTGTCCCCTACGGCGGACGCTCTGCGGAGATACTTCTCCGCTATGCGCGGCAGGATGTCCGTTTCCTCCGCACCTTCGATGTGAAGGCGTTGCTGGTGGCGTGCGGCACCGTGTCCACCAACGCTTTGCCGGTTCTGGCGGCGGAGAGCGACATCCCCATTCTTGGCGTGGTGGAGCCCGCCTGCGCCGCGGCGGCGCAGGTCACCCGGAACAAGAAGGTGGGGCTTATCGCCACCGCCGCCTCCGTCCGCTCCGGTGCCTACGAGCGGTGCCTGTCCGCGCTGGACGGCGACATTCAGGTGTACGCCAAGGCGTGCCCCCTGTTCGTGCCGCTGGTGGAAAACGGGCGGTTCCGCCCCGGCGATACGGTCATCGAAACCGTTGCGGCAGAATACCTCGCGCCCCTTCGCGCCATCGGGATCGACACGCTTATTCTGGGCTGCACCCACTATCCGCTGCTATCGGAGATCATCGCAAACATCATGGGCAGCGGCGTCACGCTGGTGGACTCCGGCGCGGCGGCGGCGCAGGCTCTGCGCCGCGAACTGGACGGGCGCGGTCTGCTGTCCCAGCGGGCGCATGGCGAGCTGACGCTCTACGCCAGCGACCGGCCGGAGGACTTCGGCGTGCTGGCGGGGCAGTTCCTGCGCCGCCCTCTGGAGGACGCGGTGCAGCACGTGGACATTGAGAGGTACTGACATGGAAAAGGTTCGTGTTCTGGCGCGCAGCCGCAGTAATTTCGCCGGCGGCGTGGATGAGCTGACCTTCCGGGGCACCGGCACGCTGGAGGTCACGGAGTACGGTCACCGCCTGCGCTACACGGCGCAGAACGAGGCGGACGGCAGCGGCGTGGCATCGGAGATCCGGTTGGAGACGAAGGAGCACCGGGCGGTGGTCATCACCGAATCCAAGGACGGCGGCTACGGGCTGCTGCTGGATCCCAAGCGGCAGACGGTGACCCAGATCACCGGCGGCGACGGCGGCGCGCTGACGCTGCACGTGGACACCAAGGAGGTTGCGTGGCACCTGCCCCGGCGGGGTGAGGGGCGCATCACACTGACGTATACACTGCTTTTGGGCACACAGGCGTTGTCCGCCCTGTGTCTGGAGCTGACACTGACGAAAGAGGAGAAGGATATATGAACATGATCGACAACGCCAAGGCGCAGGTGCGGCAGCTGACGGTGGCCGCGTATGAAAAGGCTGCGGCGGCGGGGCTGCTGCCCGCCGGTATCACCGTGGAGCCGGCGGTGGAGATCCCCAAGGACACCGCCAACGGCGACTATACCACCACCTTCTGTCTGGCGGCGGCAAAGGCCATGAAGATGAACCCCCGGCAGGTGGCGCAGACGCTGGCGGACGCCATGACGCTGGAGGGCAGCTACTTCACCTCCGTGGAGATCGCAGGCCCCGGCTTTATGAACTTCCGGCTGGGCGGCAAGTGGTTCGCCGACACCGTTGCCGCCATCGAGAGTGCGGGAGAGAAGTACGGCGAGAACGATTCCCTCGCCGGGAAGAAGTACATGGTGGAGTTCGTCTCCGCCAACCCCACCGGCCCCATGCACATGGGCAACGCCCGGGGCGGCGTACTGGGCGACACGCTGGCAAGCGTGCTGCAAAAGTCCGGTGCCCACGTGTGGCGCGAGTTCTACGTCAACGACGCGGGCAACCAGATCGAGAAGTTCGCCAAGAGCCTGGAGGCACGGTATTTCCAGATCATCAAGGGCGCGGACGCGGTGGAGTTCCCGGAGGACGGCTACCACGGTGACGACATCCGGGAGCTGGCGCAGGCGTTCTATGAAAAAGAGGGCGACAGGTATCTGGACTGCGACGAAAAGACGCGCCACGACGCGCTGGCGCAGTTCGGTCTTAGCGTGAATATTCCCAAGATGAAGTCCGATCTGGCGCGGTACGGCATCCGGTACGACCAGTGGTTCTTTGAGTCCTCTCTCCACGAGAGCGGCTACGTCGCCGAGTCCGTGCAGGCTCTGACGGACAAGGGCTGCACCTACGAAAAGGACGGCGCGCTGTGGCTGAAAACCTCGGAGATCCTGGCATCGCAGCTGCGCCGGGAGGGAAAGAGCGACGAGGCGATCGAGAAGCTGGGTCTGAAGGACGACGTGCTCCGCCGCGCCAACGGGTTTTATACCTACTTCGCCGCCGACATCGCCTATCACCGGAACAAATTCGCCGTCCGGGGCTTTGACAAGGTCATCAACATCTGGGGTGCCGACCACCACGGTCACGTGGCGCGGCTGAAGGGTGCCATGGACGCGCTGGGGCTGGACGGCGAACACCGGCTGGACATCGTGCTGATGCAGCTGGTGAAGCTGGTGCGTGACGGCGAAATCGTCCGTATGTCCAAGCGCACCGGCAAGGCGATCAGCCTTACCGACCTGCTGGACGAGATCCCCGTGGACGCCTGCCGCTGGTTCTTCAACGCCAAGCCGGAGACGCAGATGGAGTTCGATCTCGGTCTTGCCGTCCGGGAGGACAGCGAGAATCCGGTGTACTACGTCCAGTACGCCTACGCCCGTATCTGCACGCTGCTGAAGGCTCTCGCCGCCGAGAGCTACACGGTGCCCGCCGCCGCGGAGGCGGAGCTGTCCGTGCTGACCGCCGATGAGGAGAAAGCCCTCATCAAGCAGCTGGCGCAGTACCCCGCCGTGGTGTATCTGGCGGCGCGGGACTACGACCCCAGCTTTATCAACCGCTATCTGGTGGAGCTGGCCGCCGCGTTCCACAAGTTCTACAACGCCTGCCGCATCAAGGGCGAGGCGGAGAACGTGCTGCTATCCCGGCTGAAGCTGGCGGACACCGCCCGCGCCGTGCTGAAAAACGGCATGACGCTCATCGGCTGCTCCGCGCCGGAGAAAATGTGACCATACGCAAAAAGCGCACCTACGGGTGCGCTTTTTTCATGTGCCGAAGCAGAGGCGGACGGCAAGGGCGGACGCCAAGTACGCCGCCGCGTCCGCCGTCAGGGCGGCGGGGACGGTGTAGCGGCTGCGCTTGATGCCGGCGGCACCGAAGTACACGGCGACGGTGTAGAAGGTCGTCTCCGTGCTGCCCAGCATGACGGCGGCGCACCTGCCGGTATAGCTGTCGGTGCCGTACTGCCGCATCAGCTCGCTGCCCACCGCCAACGCCCCGGAGCCGGACAGGGGGCGCACCAGCAGCAGCGGCGCCGTCTCCGGCGGAACGCCCAGCGCGGTCAAAAGCGGCGTCAGCAGCGTCGCCAGCGCGTCCAGCGCGCCGGAGGCGCGGAGCATATACACCGCCGTCAGCAGCGCGCACAGGGCGGGGAGGATGGACGCCGCCACCCGAAGCCCCTCCCTTCCGCCGGTGGTGAGGGCGTCGTACACATCCACACGGCGGCGGCAGCCCCACAATGCCGCAAGACACAGGAGCCCCGGCAGGATACAGGCGGAAAACCGTTCCATGTCACGACCTCCACAGGCGGCGGAGCAGTCCCGCCGCCGTCAGTCCCGCCGCCACCGACACCGCCGAGGACAGCCACACCGCCGGGAGGATGTCCAGCGGCGCGGCGCAGCCCAGCCCGCCCCGGATCGCCGCCACCGTGGAGGGCAGCAGCTGGATCGAGGCGGTATTCAGCACCACAAGGCGGCACAGCTCGTCGCTGGCGGTGCCGCGGCAGCCCGCCGCCATGCGCCGCGCCGCACGGATACCCGCCGGCGTGGCGGCGTTGCCCAGCCCCAACAGGTTGGCACTGACGTTGGCACTGAGGGCGTCCAGCGTCTCGCCGTCCGCCCCCGCCTTGGGCAGAAGGCGGCGGAGCACGGGGCGGAGCAGGCGGCTCAAGCCGACCGCCATGCCGCTGCGCTCCATCAGCTCCAGCACCCCCGACCACAGGCACAACGCCCCCGCCATGGACAGCGTCAGCTCCACCGCCGCGCCCGCGCCCTCCAGAGCCGCCGCCGTCACCGCCGTCAGCCGTCCCGTCGCGCCGCCCCACAGCAGCGCGGACGTTACCATCACCGTCCACACAACGCCCATCGCCACACGACCACCCCCTTGGGGCAGTGTACGCGCCGGAGGCGGCGGTTATTTCCAAAAGCTGCGACACGGTTCGCGGTGCCGTCCCCGGCGGCGGGTGCTTGCGGGAGAAAACGGACGCAAGGACGCGAAAAACGCCGGAGAAGCTCTCCGGCGTTTTTGCGTTTTCATGCGTGGAGCGCGGCGTCGTACAGCGCGTTGCGGGGCAGGGCGGTGTCGTCCGCCACGCGGCGGACGGCGTCCTTCAGCTTCATGCCGCCGTCGCGGAGGGCAAGCACCCGCGCCACGCCCTCCTCCAGCGTCAGGGCGGGGGCGGTCTGCTTTTCCCGTCCCGCCACCACCAGCACGTACTCGCCGCGCGGCTCGTTGGCGGCGTAGTAGGCGGCCGCCTGTGCCAGCGTGGTGCGGACGGTGTCCTCGTGGAGCTTCGTCAGCTCGCGGCAGAGAGCCGCAGGGCGATCCCCCAGCAGCTCCGCCATGTCCGCCAGCGTCTGGCGCAGGCGGTGGGGAGCCTCGTGAAAGACCATGGTGCGCGTCTCGCCGGTCAGCTCCTCCAAGGCGGCGCGGCGTTCCCTCCGCCCGGAGGGCAGAAAGCCCTCGAAGGTGAACCGCCGCGTGTCCAGTCCGGAGACCGCCAGCGCGGCGACAGCGGCGCAGCAGCCGGGGATCGCCTGCACGGTGACGCCGTTTTCGGCGCACAGCGTCACCAGCTCCTGTCCCGGGTCGCTGATCGCCGGGGTGCCGGCGTCCGTCACCAGCGCGCACGTCTCGCCGGAGAGCAGCCGCGTCAGGATCGCCTGCCCTGCGGCGGCGCGGTTGTGCTCGTGGTAGCTGACCAGCGGCTTTTTGATGTCGAAGTGATTCAGCAGCTTGACGGACACACGGGTGTCCTCGGCGGCGATGAAATCCGCCTGCGCCAGCGTCTCCACGGCGCGGGGCGAAAAGTCCCCCAGATTGCCGATGGGCGTTGCCACGAGATATAGGATACCTGCCATTGGGATTACCCCCTGTCTCTGAAATAAATACGGCGCAGCTCGTCACTGTCGCTGCCGTCATCGTTTTGCAGCAGCAGCGGCGTGTGCACCGTCAGCCCCGTGCCGCCGTCGCGGCGGCAGGTGAGCAGCACCAGCCGGGGCGGGGCGGCACTGTTCTTTTGGACGAAGCGCAGCTCCTTTGGCTCCAGCCGGTGGCGGCGCAGCGTCTCCAGCAGTTCGGCGGTGCGCTCCGCCCGGTGCACCACGGAGAACCGCCCGCCGCTGCGGAGCAGATACGCCGCCGCAGTGCACAGCTCGTCGAAGGTACACGTCAGCTCGGCACGGGCGATGCCCCGCTGTCCCGCCGCCACGCGGCCGGCAGCGGAGGGGAAGTAGGGCGGGTTGGCGGTGCAGAGGTCGAAGCTGTTGGCCTCGGGCAGCTGCTCCCGCCGCCGCAGGTCGGCGCACAGAACGGTGACGCGCTCCTCCAGACCGTTGACCGCGGCGGTCTGCCGCGCCATGGCGCAGGCGCGCTCGCTGACATCCACGTTCGTCACGCGGAGCGTCGCCTCCCGCGCCAGCAGCAGCAGTCCCAGCAGCCCGATGCCCGCGCCCAGATCGCACACCCGCTCCCCCTGCCGCACCTGGGCGAAGCCGCCCAGCAGGAACGTGTCGGTGGAGGGCTTGAAGGCACCGTCACCGAAGCAGAAGCGATAGCCGCCCCGCCACAGCTCGTCCCAATGCTCCACAGCGTCACCTCCCTGCGCGTTTTTTCCTATTGTAATACGGAACCGCCGTTTCGGCAACAGGAAAGTGTGCGGCGGGGTTTATCGAGACGCAAAAAAGTGACCGGCGGAGCCGGTCACTTTCAGGCTGTCGAAAAAGCCGCCGGCTTTTCTCGACAGCCTGAAATAATGCCGTTATTTTCGTGCCGTGAAGCGGCACGAAAATATTCGCTTCGCTCCACGCACGCCTTGCAGAGCAAGGCTTAGCGCGGCATTTGATCCGATTCGAGGCGGGCTTTGCCCCCTCGAGCTCCCCCCGTGAGGAAGAAAGAATGCACACGCGATGGGGTTTATCGGGATACAAAAAAGTGACCGGCGGAGCCGGTCACTTTCTCTTGTCGTTGCTTGAGTTAATTACTCAGCGGGGCTGATAGCACCGTTGGGACAGGTGTCGGCGCAGGAACCGCAGTCCAGGCAAGCACCGGCGTCGATGACGTAACGATCATCGCCCTGAGAAATAGCACCCACGGGGCAAGCATCAGCGCAAGCACCGCAGCTCACGCAAGCAGAACCGATCTGATAAGCCATAGTATGTACCTCCATTAAGATTGTAAGGACATTGTACCATGAATGGCGAAAAAATCAAGTCTATTTTCCGTGGAAATACAAGGTTTTTGGTTAATGCACACTAACCGCTCCGCCGCCCCTCCGGCAGCCTCTCAGCCGCCCGTCACCAGCATATACAGCAGTGCCGCCGTCTCCCGCGCCCAGTACCCCGCCGTCAGGAACCACGGGCTGGCGCAGCCGTCGGAGTAGGGCGTCAGCCCGCTTCGCTGCGCCCAGATGGCGGCGCGGAGCTGGTGGAAGTTGTCGGAGGCGACAGCCACTGCCGTGGGCAGCCCCCGCTCAGCGATAAGCCGGGCGGAGAACGCCAGATTCTCCTCCGTGGAGCGGGAGCGATCCTCCAGCAGAATGCGCTCCGGCGCGATACCCATGGACACCAGCGTGTCGCGGATGCACTGCGCCTCGCTGACCGGCTCGCTGCCGTTCTGTCCGCCGGAGGCGATGCACACCGCCTCCGGGTGGTCGGTCAGGTAGCGGTACGCCGCCTGTATGCGTCCCCGGAGCATGAGGCTGGGGTGTCCGTCCGGGAACACCTGACAGCCCAGCACCACCACGGTACATTCCTGCCCCTGGGCGGGGCGGTCAGCGGCGGCAAGAGCCATGCGCCCCACCGTCACGAGGATGGCGGTCATGCACACGGCGATCACGCAGTTCACCAGCCGCCGGAGCCATCGGGGGCGCAGCAGGCGGCGGAAGAATCCCGGCCACGTGAGCCACGCCGCCGCCAGCAGCAGTAAAAACGACGGCCAGAGCATACCAAAGTGGACGATGCCCGCCCACAGGGGCAGCAGGAAAAACGCCGCTGCCGCCAGACAAAGTGCGGTCAAAACGCGCCGAACCGTTCTGCCCATGTCAGTTCTCCCGGATGTGGGTGGCGATGCGCTGCATGATCATGTCAAGAGCCACCAGATTGTGCCCGCCCTCCAGCACGATGATGTCCGCGAACTTGCGGGTAGGCTCCACAAACTGCTCGTGCATGGGCTTCACGGTGGTCAGATACTGGTTCACCACCGATTCCAGTGAGCGTCCCCGCTCCTCCACGTCCCGGAGGGCGCGGCGCAGGATACGCACATCGGCGTCCGTCTCCACGAAGATCTTGATGTCCAGCAGGTCGCGGAGTGCTTTGTTCTAGAAGATGAGTATCCCCTCCACGATGACCACCTTGGTGGGCTTGACCTCCACCGTGTCGTCGGTGCGGTTGTGGAGGGCGTAGTCGTACACGGGACAGCGGATCGTCTCGCCCCGCTTCAACGCCTTCAGATCGGCGACCATCAGGTCGGTGTCGAAGGCGTCGGGATGGTCGTAGTTTTGCAGGCACCGCTCGGCGAAAGGTCTGTCCTGCCGCTTGTAATAGTTGTCGTGGTGCACCACGCTGATGTCGCTGCCGAACCGCGCCGCCAGATGCTCGGTGAGCGTGGTCTTGCCGCTGCCGGTGCCGCCGGCAATACCGATGAAAATGGTGTTCATAGTCGCGCCTCCCCGCGTTTTTCTCTGCCTGTATTATAGAAAATGACAGGGGGAAAAGCAAGGGGCGGCGCAGCGTGTTGTAAAAAAAGGATGAATTTCCAAGAAATGCAGTTGACGCGGCGGGGCAAAATGAGTATTATATGTATTATGTAAATCCAACGCCCTGTATGGAGGTTTCCGATATGAGTCTCATCAAATGCCCCAAGTGCGGAGAAATGTTCTCCGACAGCTATAAAACCTGCCCCTTCTGCGAGGAGGACGAGGCGTATTACAGCGGCAAGCTGCGGAAGCACAAGGGCCGCCGCGCCGCCGAGAGCAGCCGCCGGAAAACGCCCAGCATCGTGGGCCCCGTGGTGGTTCTGGTGCTGATCCTGCTGGCGGCACTGGTGGTGTGGCTGATCTTCGGGGATCGCATCAAGGACGCCGTGGGCGGCGAGAAGCCCCCCATCACCGATGTGGACACGCCCAACGATACCGTCACCACGCCGGACGACACCCCCGTGGTGCCCACCATCTCCCTGAACCGCACCGTGCTGGTGCTGAACGTGGGCGATAAGGACGATTTGAAGGTCAACGGCACAGAGGACGCCGCCGCATGGAGCAGCAGCGCGCCCACTGTGGCAAGCGTCACCGCCTCCGGCGAGGTCACGGCAGTCGCCAAGGGCAACGCCGTGATCACCGCCACGGTGAACGGCGAGTCCGTCACCTGCACCGTTACGGTGAAGGACGAGAGCGACGCTCCCAGCGGCAGCACCACCACGAAGCCTGACGATACCACGAAGCCCAACGATACCACGAAGCCCAGCGACAGCACCACCAAGCCCAGCACCGGCAGCGTGGACGTGAGCAAGCTGACGCTGGAGAGTGAGTTCGGCACCACCATCAAGCCCAGCAACGGCTCCTTTGACGTGTCCCTGCCGGCGGGCATCAGCTGCACCATGACCGTGAAGGGCACCGACATGACCGCCACGTGGAGCAGCGGCAACAGCTCCGTTGCCACCGTCACGTCGGACGGCACCATAAAAGCCGTCAGCCGGGGCGAGACCACGCTGACCATCAAGATCGGCAGCACGGAGGTCAAATGCCTGCTGCGCGTCACAAGCTAACCTGCACGAGCCGCCGTCATACATAGGTATGACGGCGGCTTCAGGCTGTCGGAAAAGCCGCCGGCTTTCCTCGGCAAACTGAGCCGCTGCACCGTTGCGAATGTCGCACCGGTGTGCTATAATACACTTCTAAGCCAAACAGAAAAGAGGTCATGGGCAGTGGAAAAGAGCAGGATAGACCGCATCAACGAGCTGGCGCGCAAGGCGAAGGCAGAGGGGCTGACGGAGGAGGAGATCGCCGAGCGGGACGTGCTGCGGCAGGAGTATCTGAACGCCGTTATGAGAAACGCCCGGGACGTGCTGGAGAATACCTACATCGTGGACGAAAAGGGCAACAAAACGAAGCTGCGGAAAAAGGGAGAGCCGGAAAAATGAGCTACGAGTACGACGGGAACGGCGGTTTGCAGCCTGCCCCTCCCAAAAAGAACGACAACGATCTGGGGGCGTGGATATTTATTGCGGTGATGTTCGCCGTGGCGTGGCCGGTGGGACTTATCCTGCTGCTGATGAAGCTGAGCGAGGGCGGCAAGAAAAAGGTGCGCCGCCAGACGGCGCGAAGCGATGCCGCCCAAAAGACGGTGCAGCAGGTGACGCGGACACCGGAATACTCCGCCCGCAGCGGCAAGACCATGAAGACCGTGGGTGCGGTGCTGGGCATCGTGGGCGCGCTCTTCCTGCTGCGGCAGCTGGACTTCACCCTCGGCTATGCCATTGAGTACGGTGAATGGATGTATCTGCTGCGGCAGATCTTCTACCCGGTGGGTATGCTGGCGGGCGGCGCGTCGCTGCTGCTGGGCAGCGGCGTCATCAAACGCCGCCAGCGGCGGTTCGCCACGTATCTCCGCACGGCGGGGCAGAAGCAGGCGGTGCCGCTGGACTATCTGGCGCGTGCCGCCGACGTGTCCCGCCGCCGGGTGGAGAAGGACATAAACGCCATGCTGGAAAAGGGTCTCTGGGGCGACGAGGCCTATATTGACATGGGCAGCGGTATGCTGTTCCGCTCGCAGGACGCCGCCTCCGCGTACTTTGACGCGGCGCGGCGCGTCAGGGCGGAGCAGGAAAGCCCCGTCCAGACCGCCCCGGAGGGCTACGCCGGTATCCTGCGGCAGATACGAGAGCTGAACGACCGCATCGCGGACGAGGCTCTCAGTGCCAAGCTGGATCGGCTGGAGCAGCTGTCCGGGCGGATCTTCAAGCTGGTGGAGGAGAACGAGGAGAAGCGCGCCGCGGCAAGCACGTTTCTGAACTACTACCTGCCCACCACGCTGAAGCTCATGGAGAACTACGCCAACTTCGAGGAGGCGGGCGTCAGCGGAGAGAATCTGTCCCAAGCCAAGGCGAAGATCGAAAAGACCATGGACTCCATCGTGGCGGGCTTCGAGCACCAGCTGGACGCGCTGTACCGCACCGACGCCATGGACATCGCCAGCGACATTCAGGTGATGGAGACGATGCTGCGCCGGGACACCGCCAGCGTGGCGGACGATTTCGGTCTGGGCGGCGGCAGTGCCGTGCAGCAGGAGGAAGACTGAGCGATATGGGAGACACGGCGGGAGCCGCGTCTCCTTTTTCCGCCTATTTTGGCAAAAGAGAGGTGCCGTTTGTTGACGGCGGCGGCAAAAAGGGGTACAATAATCGGTAACGATACCGACAGGCGGGACGACCGGTTTCGCGGTCTTTACCGCCGCCCGTGTGATACCGTTCTACCGTGTGATTGCGATAAGGAGAGAGTACCATGACGCACTACCCGGCGCACGACGCCTACAAGTATTTCGGCGCACACCCGGCGGAGAAGGGCTATACCTTCCGGGTGTGGGCTCCCCACGCCCGGAGCGTTTCGCTCTCCGGAGATTTTAACGGCTGGCAGGGCGCGGAAATGCACCGTGACAAGGACGGCGTGTGGTCGCTGACGGCGGAGAACGCCGCCGTGTACGACAGCTATAAGTACGTGATCACCGGCGCGGACGGCAGGACCGTCTGGAAGGCTGACCCCTACGCCTTCCACGCCGCCACCCGTCCGGGGACGGACAGCAAGGTGTACGACATCGGCGGCTACGCGTGGCGGGATCAGGCGTGGCTGGACAGGCGGCGGGAGCACCCGCCGGTGGACGGCGAGCTGTTGATCTACGAGGTGCATCTCGGCTCGTGGCGGCACCATGAGGACGGCACCAGTCTCAGCTATCTGGAGCTGGCGAAGGAGCTGCCCGCCTACGTGAAGTCCATGGGCTACAACTTCGTGGAGCTGCTGCCGGTGACGGAGTACCCGCTGGACGACAGCTGGGGCTATCAGTGTACCGGCTACTTCGCCCCCACCAGCCGCTACGGCACGCCCCACGACTTCATGGCTCTTGTCGACGCGCTGCACCGGGTAGGCGTGGGCGTTATCCTCGACTGGGTGCCCGCCCACTTCTGCAAGGACAGCCACGGTCTGATCGAGTTCGACGGCACCTGCCTGTACGAGTACAGCGACCCGCTGAAATGGGAGCACGCCGGCTGGGGCACCCGCGTCTTTGACTTCGGCAAGCCGGAGACGAAGGAATTTCTCCTCTCCTCCGCCGTGTACTGGCTGCGGGAGTACCACATCGACGGTCTGCGGGTGGACGCGGTGGCGTCCATGCTGTATCTGGACTATGACCGGCAGGGCGGCGCGTGGCGTCCCAACAAGGACGGCGGCAGGGAGAATCTGGAGGCCATCGAGTTCCTGCGGGAACTGAACCGCGCCGCCTTCGCGGCGGAGCCCACGGTGCTGATGGTGGCGGAGGAGTCCACGGCGTGGCCGCTGGTGACGTACCCGCCGGAGCAGGGCGGTCTGGGCTTCAACCTGAAGTGGAACATGGGCTGGATGAACGACCTGTGCCACTATCTGAAGATGGATCCCTACTTCCGCCAGTTCCACCACCGGGACGTGACGTTCTCCATGGTCTACGCCTTCTCGGAAAACTACGTGCTGCCCCTGTCCCACGACGAGGTGGTGCACATGAAGGGCAGTCTCCGGGGCAAGATGCCCGGCGACGACTGGCGGCAGCTGGCGGGCGTCCGGGGCTTCTATGCCTATATGCTGTGCCACCCCGGAAAAAAGCTTCTGTTCATGGGCAGTGAGCTTCCCCAGTGGCACGAGTGGGATTTCAAGGGACAGCTGGACTGGTATCTGCTGGATGACCCGGCGTGCCGCGCCACCCACGAGTGCATCCGCCAGCTGAACCGGCTCTATAAGCGCAACCGCTGCCTCTGGGAGAACGACCGGGACTGGGACGGCTTCCAGTGGCTGGTGGCGGACGACAGCCACAACAACGTGCTGGTGTTCCTGCGGCGCAGCCGCAGCGGGCGCGAGATCGTCTGCGCGGTGAACTTCGCGCCGATGGCGTGGGAGAACTACCGCTTCGGCGTCCCCGGCGGGGCGCGGTACGAGGTGCTTTTCAACACGGACGACACCTGCTGGGGCGGCAGCGGCTGCGGCGCACCGGCAGGCGACGTGCTCAAGACAGACGCCATCCCCTCCCACGGACAGGAGCAGTCCCTGTCCATGACGGTGCCGCCCCTGGGCGCGGTGCTGCTGCGGCGGGAGGGCAAAACGCCCCACAACAACAGAGCAGGAGGTACGCAAGGATGAAAAAAGAGTGTGTGGCAATGCTGCTGGCAGGCGGGCAGGGAAGCCGCCTGTACGTGCTCACCGGCAGCATGGCAAAGCCCGCCGTCCCCTTCGGCGGCAAATTCCGCATCATCGACTTCCCCCTCTCCAACTGCACCAACTCCGGCATCGACACGGTGGGCGTGCTGACCCAGTACCGCCCGCTGGAGCTGAACGCCTATATCGGCAGCGGCCAGCCGTGGGAGATGGATCGAATGTACGGCGGCGTCCACGTCCTGCCCCCCTACCAGAGCGCGGAGGGCGCGGTGTGGTACAAGGGCACCGCCAACGCCATCTATCAGAACATGGGCTTCGTGGATCTCTACGACCCGGAGTACGTGCTCATCCTCTCCGGCGACCATATCTACAAGATGGACTATTCCCTCATGCTCCGCCGCCACAAGGCGACGGGCGCGGCCTGCACCATCTCCGTTATGGAGGTGCCGTGGGAGGAGGCGAGCCGCTTCGGCATCATGTCCGTGGACGGCGAGGACAACATCACCGAATTTGCCGAGAAGCCCAAGGAGCCGAAGAGCAACCTTGCGTCCATGGGCATTTACGTCTTTACGTGGAAGAAGCTGCGGGAGTATCTGATGGCGGACGAGGCGGATCCCCGCAGTGAGAACGACTTCGGCAAGAACATCATCCCGGAGATGCTCCGCGCCGGGGAGAAGATGGTCGCCTACCGCTTCGAGGGCTACTGGAAGGACGTGGGCACGCTGGACTCCCTGTGGGACGCCAACATGGATATGCTCTCCCCCGGCTCCGGGCTGAACCTGCTGGACAGACGGTGGCGCATCTACGGGCGCACGCCCACCTGCCCGCCCACCTATATCGGGCAGCGGGGCGACGTGGGCAACAGTGCCATCGCCAAGGGCTGCACCGTGCTGGGCGAGGTGAAGAACTCCGTCCTCAGCACCGGCACCCGGGTGGCGGAGGGCGCGTCCGTGTCCTATTCCGTGGTCATGCCCGGTGCCGTCATCGAGGAGGGCGCGGCGGTGTCCTACGCCATTGTGGGCGAGGGCTGCCGCGTGGGGAAGAACGCCGTGGTGGGCGGTGCCCCCGGCAGCGTGGATTTCGACCACTGGGGCATCGCCGTGCTGGGTCCCCACACGGAGGTCAAGGACGGCGAAACCATCGAACCGAAAATGATGCTGGGTGAAAACGGCAAGGAGGTGCGGCCATGAACGGTATGCACGGGATCATCTTCTCCTACGAGAAGGAAAACGGACTGCGGGAGCTGATCGAAAACCGCGTCCACGGCTCCATCCCCTTCGGCGGCGACTACCGCATTATCGACTTCATCCTCTCCAGCATGGTCAACGCCGGGATCACCGATGTGGGCGTTATCATGCACGGCAAGTGCCAGTCGCTGCTGGATCATCTGGGCAGCGGCAAGAGCTGGGATCTCAGCCGCAACTACGGCGGGCTGACGCTGCTGCCCGCCTTCGCCTATAACGAGCAGCGGCACAGCGACGGTCAGTTCCGCGGCAGGGTCGAGGCTCTGTACAGCGTGATGAACTACTTAAAGAGCATCCGGCAGGACTACGTGGTGCTCTCCGACAGCGACACCGTCATCAACGCGCCGCTGGACGACGTGCTGCGCCGGCACATAGACACCGGCGCGGACATCACCGCCGTCTGCACCGCCGCCCCCGGCGACGGGGAGGACACCTACTTCCAGCTGAACGGCGACGGCGCGATCACCGACACCGCCTACGGGCTCCACACGCCGGAGGGCTACCGCTGCCTGAACATCTTCGTCCTGCGGACGGAGCTGCTGGTGCAGCTGGTGACGGAGTGCGTCAGCCGCAACGGGTACAGCCTCCGCCGGAGCATCCTGCAGGAGATGGGCGACCGGCTGAACCTCCACGGCTACGTCTACGGCGGCTACGCCGCCCACATCAACACGCTGCAAAGCTACTATGACCGCAGCATGGAGCTGCTGGACAGCACCGTGCGCGGCGCGCTGTTCTGCCCCGACCGCCCCGTGTACGGCAAGGAAAACGACTCCCCCTCCAGCTATATCGACCCGGAGGGCGGCTGCG